>Ga0335080_10000147_pt1 | contig 60892 bp, 65 predicted proteins | sample Lox_Sample_34_FD_206720 | JGI IMG/M metagenome (GOLD analysis project Ga0335080, IMG submission 206720) | Soil microbial communities from Loxahatchee National Wildlife Refuge, Florida, United States - Lox_Sample_3.4 | ecosystem: Environmental > Terrestrial > Soil > Wetlands | place: USA... | reverse complement strand
CATGAACGGAGAAGGAAGGCGTCTTTTCGCTATGAAACGGGCAAAGCCCGGAGAAGTTCTGCGCCCCGGCCTTCCTCAGCGTGACGTACTCCCCCACGATGCGAACGATGTCGGCCTGCTGTTTGAGAGTTTCTTTAAAGTTGTCGGAACTCATGGGTGGCACACGAATATGAATATATTGTGAGGCTTGGACGATTGAAGGGGAAGGAGGAAACTGTGGGTGCCTGTGGGAAAGGTGTGGAATTCAGGGCTTGCCTCGGAGCGGCTGAGGAAAACAATGTCCGCTTACAATCGCAACTCAACCAGCGTTGCGCCGCCTCCGCCTTCATTTTGCGGGGCCTCAGCCACGGATTCTACGTGCGGATGTTTCTTTAGGTACTCACGCAAGGCCTTGCGGAGAATGCCCATGCCGCTGCCGTGGACGATGCGCACGCGCGACATTCCAGTAAGAAACGCGCGGTCGACGAACTTCTCAACTTCGCGAGTTGCGTCATCTACAGTTTGTCCGATGACGTTGATCTCGGTCGGTAGATTGGAATTGCTCCCCTCCCGTTCGAGTGAGACGCGAATGCCGCGGGCTCGAGCGGCCTCGACGGGAGACGCCGCAGCGCGCGTGATGACTTCGGCGATGTCATCGCGGGTAATACGCATTTTCATCGAGCCCATCTCTACGTCGAAGTGGCTCTCGTCAATCTTCTTCTTTACTACCGCGGCGCGGCCCATGGACTTCAGCTTCACCGTGTCGCCTTCGGAGACGTGTTTCACCATTGCGGGCTGCGCGTTGGGGTCGTCGCGATCCGCGCCGGTTGCATGCGCGACGACAGCGGAATCGAACTGCTCGCGGAATTCGCGGCGAGCGCGCGAAATCCGCCGTTCCGCGTCCTTCGAGAGCTTCTGGGCGGCGGCGCGATCCTGAATGGCGGTCACAGCCTCGCGCGCGTGATACTCGAAGTCCCGAAACAGGGAATCCATTTTTTTCTCTAATTCACGCACCTTCGCCTGCTGATCCTTTTTGCCTTCGGCGGCCAGGTGCGCTTTCTCGCGTTCGAACTCCTGCTCGCGTGCGCTGGCCCGGGCGCGTTCTTGGTCGAGTTTCCGCAGTTCTGAATGCAAGCGATCCAGAAAACGGGCCACATCCTGCGTTTGCGAGCCGAGGCGTCCCTGAGCTGACGAGATAATCTTGGGATTCAAGCCGAGGCGGCGGGCGATATTGATTCCGGCCGATGCCCCAGGGACACCTGTTTTCAGCTCATAGGTTGGTTCGAGAGTGGCCTCATTAAAGCCTACTGCAGCGTTCAGAACACCCGCGGTGTTTGCGCCATAGACCTTGAGCGAAGTGTGGTGTGTGGAAATGACACTCATGCAGCCGATTTGGCGAAAATAGTCCGCCACAGCCACGGCAAGAGCCGCGCCTTCCTCGGGATCGGTCGCCGAGCCGAGTTCGTCGAGTAAGACCAACGAGCCGGCGGTGGCAGTGCGAGAAATGAAATCAATATTGGTGACGTGGGCCGAAAAAGTGGAAAGATTTTGCTCAATGGACTGATAGTCGCCGATGTCGGCCAGAATGGCATCAAACACCGGCAGCTCAGCCCGATCGGCGGGAACTGGGATTCCGGCCTGAGCCATCAAGGCGAGCAGGCCGATGGTTTTGAGCGTGACGGTTTTTCCGCCGGTGTTCGGGCCGGTGATGACCAACTGGCGGCGTTCGCCCTCGAGTTCCACAGTGATGGGTACAATCGCGGTGTTTCTGAGCCTTAGAGTCCGCTCCAGGAGCGGGTGGCGCGCGCGATGCAGAATGAGCCTGCCGGCTGTGGCTGTTGCGGAGGCTTGCCGTACCTCAGTCGCAACGCAGTTGTAGTCCTCCGCAAGCCGCGCTTTGGCAAACTGCAACTCAAGCTCGGCGAGCACATCGGCCGCGGCCAGGATCGCGTCTGAGTTCTTGCCGATCTGGCTTGTCATCTCGACCAAAATGCGATGGATCTCAACCAGTTCTTCATCGAGCAGCCGCACCAATTCGTTGTTCTGCTCGATTGTTTCGAGCGGTTCGAGAAAGACGGTTTGCCCGCTGGAACTGGCGCCATGCACCACACCTTGCACGCGCCGCTTCTGCTCAACCTTGACGGGGATCACAAAACGCTCTCCGCGAATGGTGATTAGCTCATCCTGAACGGTTCCACCTTCGGCGAGGCGTCGCAAGTGTCCGCGAAGCGATTCCTGAATAAGCCGCCTTTGCTTTTCCGTCTCGCGTCGAATTCTCGCCAGTTCGGGCGAGGCGCGATCGTCGAGCGTCCCATCGGGGAGGATTTTGTTGCGAAACGCGCGGAGGAAGGTGGTGAAGTCAAGGATCGCGTGGGAGAGCGTGGTGACGGAGGCCCACTCCGAACGCATGGCTGCTGGAGGCTGGCGCACAATTTCTCGCCACTCGGAGGCGCGGTCCACGAGTAGCACAACGTCGCGAATCTCCGTGGTTTCGAGCGCAGAGCCAGCGATTCGCGACTTCTCAACAAGCTTTTCGACTTCCGGAAGGCCGCCGAACTCGAAATGCCCGCCGACGCGACGAAACTCGCGAATCTCACCGGTCAGGACGTGTTGATTTTCGATCCAGGCAAGATCAACGGAAGGCTGCAAATTCGCAATACGCCTTTTGCCAAGGGGCGACGAAGCGTAGCCGGAAAGCAACTCCCGCAGCGTTTCGAACTCGAGGAGGCGCGCGCCCGAGTATTTCATGGGATACGAAGTAACGGACATGCTCTCTGCATGGTACAAGAAAGTCAGTTGCTGGTTGCCAGTTGCTTGTTTTCAGTTGTCAGTAGAATCAAAAACCAGGGGATGCAGGGCGTGACAACTATCCAAGAGATAATCTCGAATCCTCGCGTTCGCGTCCGCCGCAACGGCATGCCGGATCCCGCCGGTCGCTGTGTCGTGTATTGGATGCAGCGGTCGCAACGCGGCCTTGACAATCCGGCGCTCGACATAGCCGTCGAAGCCGGCAACACCCTGGAAATCCCGGTTGTCGTTTATTTCGCTCCCGTCCCGTTCTATCCCGGCGCTAATCTACGCCACTATCGCTTTCTAAACGAGGGCATCCCCGACATTGCCCACGCACTTGCCAGACGCAACATCGGATTCGTTCTGCGCCGCTATCCCGATCACAGCCTGCTCAGGTTCTGCGACGAGGTGAAGCCGGCTCTCGTCATCGGCGATGAAAACCCGATGCGAGAGCCGGAGCGCTGGCGCGTGATGGCGGCGCAGAAACTGGGCGTTCCCTTGTGGACCGTGGATTCGGACGTGATTGTGCCGTCGCACATGATCGAGAAGGAGCAGTACGCGGCGTTCCACATTCGTAGGAAGCTTGACGCACAGCTCGATCGTTTCCTGACAAAATCTGCCAATCGAACCGCTCGAGTTAAGTGGAGAGCGCGGGCGGGACTGCAATCGCTTTCCCTCGACACCGATATTACCGAGGGCTGGCCTCTAAATCGGGACGTGGGGCCGGTCAGCACGTTTAAGGGCGGATCGAAGGAAGCCATGCGGCTGCTGCGCGAGTTCACGCAAAACAAGCTCGCGCACTACGCCCAACGCCGCAACCATCCGGAACTCGATGGAACCAGCCGGCTGTCGCCCTATCTGCACTTCGGCCATATCAGCACATTGACAGTCGCGCTGGCCGTCCGCAGCGCCGACGTTCCAAGGGAACAGAAGGAATCGTTTCTCAGTGAATTGCTCGTATGGCGGGAGTTGGCGGTCAACTTTGTGAGACATAACCCGAACTATGACAACTTTGAGAGCGGAGAGAAGTGGGCACATCGAACGCTGGCGGAACATGCACAGGATCTGCGTCCCTATCTGTATTCGCAACGGCAACTCGACGCCGCAGAGACTCATGATGCACTCTGGAACGCAGCGCAGCGGCAAATGGTAACAGGCGGGTGGATGCACAACTACATGCGGATGTATTGGGGCAAGAAGATTCTGGAGTGGAGCCGCACACCTGCGGAGGCCTACCATACCGCCGTCGCTCTGAACGACAAATATGAACTTGATGGCCGGGACCCTAACGGTTACGCCGGAATTGCTTGGGCGATTGTGGGCAAGTTCGATCGTCCCTGGTTTGCGCGCCCCATCTTTGGCCAGATCCGTTACATGTCACGGGAAAGCACGGGCAGGAAATTTGACAGCCGCCGCTACATCGAACAGCAGCAGCCCAGACTGCTCTGATTCGGCTCACGTCCCGCCTGGCCAATCAATTGAGGCCTGTTCAACAAAGGCAATGGCAATGGGAAACCTACCTGTCAGATCCCGTCGACATACACTCTCGTCACTTGCTTCCACAGCCAACCGGAAGTGGAATAAGGGCTGGAGCGATCTATGGGACGAGCATTCAGCTTTCTGGGAATCGTGGCTACGATGGCAATTGGCATGTACATCTACTCGCTGCAGGTGAAGGCGATCGATCCCTCCACGAAGTCGGCCACCGGCATGGAACAACCGACACTCGCCGGTGTAAAGAATGATCTCATTGCGATCGCAAATGCCGAGCGCGGGCACTTCGCCAGCGAGGGGAAATATGCTTCGATCGACGAGTTAGTCGCGGGGAACTATCTCACCATCAAGCACGAGCGGCCACCCTACATTTACGACATTGAAGTTACATCCTCCGGCTTCCGAGCTACGGCTACTCGCACCACCAAAGGCTCTCCCGCACAACTTTCGATTACGGAAACCATGCAGATCGAAAGCTCGGAATAAGCAACGCAGGCGCTGATCGCTGCACTTTTTGGGAAATATCTTGCAGTCCTTTGACGTTGACACGACAAGGTCGACCGTCTAATCTGCACTTCTGAGGCTTTGATCGCGCGCGGAAAGCGGGTAGTCCGGTCCCATCCTCCCCAGATGTACAACCAATTACTGTGCTGAGCTTTTCAGGCCACAACTCGTATCGCTATTTCCCTACTTCTGAGGTCACTCGAAATGAGAATTGAAGAGCGCGTCTTACGCGGCCGGATGTTCTTCGGCATTCTGGTGGTCGGCTTCGCATTCACAATGCTTGCTTCCGCGCAAGTCGCTCTTACCCAACTCAGCCAGGACACGTTTACAGACAATCCCAGCCAACACGATACTGAGGTTGAACCCGGCGCATTCAGCTGGGGCTCAACAATTGTCACCGCATTTCAGGTGGCCCGCATTTATGGTGGGGGCGGAGCTGACATTGGATTCGCCACCTCGACTAACGGGGGCGCCTCCTGGACAAGCGGATACCTGCCGGGAATCACAATCTACCAAGGCAATGGTTTAAACGACGGAGCCAGCGATGCAGCCGTCGCTTATGATGCCCTGCATGCCGTCTGGCTCATCTCGACTCTCCCCATCGCGAGTAACGGCGATACCTCGGTTGCTGTCAGCCGTTCGACAGACGGCCTTACCTGGAGCAACCCCGTCTCCGTCACTAAGCTGGGTTCGCCCGACAAAAACTGGATCGTCTGCGACAACACTTCCACCAGCCGCTTCTACGGGCACTGTTATTCCGAGTGGGACGATACTGACCAGGGCGATCTGATCGAGATGAGCACTTCGACCGATGGCGGATTAACCTGGAGCACCGAGTTGCCTACAGCCGGCACTGATTACGGCATTGGCGGAGTGCCGCTGGTTCTGCTGACGGGCACTGTGGTCGTCCCCGCTAGTGGCTTTAATGGGGACGTGATTGCATTTACCTCCACGAACGGAGGCAAGACATGGAACAAGGCGGTGACAGTGGCCAGCAATTCGAGCCATTTGGACGCCGGCAACTTACGCAGTGCCGGCTTGGTTTCGTCGGCGATCGATGCGGGAGGCAAAGTGTATGTCGCATGGCCGGATTGCCGTTATCGGGCAAACTGTGCCGAGAATGATGTGATCTACAGCACATCGACCAATGGCAAGAAGTGGGCGGCCGTCAAGCGCGTTCCAATCGATGATGTCACCAGCACGGTGGATCATTTCATTACTGGCTTGGGCATCGCCCCTGGCACCAAAGGCGCGACTGCCCATTTGGCCCTGGCTTACTACTATTACCCGGTTTCGAACTGCAGCGTGAGCACCTGCCAACTGTATGCGGGATTCATTCAGTCATCGACGGCGGGGAAAACCTGGAGCGCTCCGGAAGTACTGGCGGGACCTATGCACCTGACCTGGCTACCTAACACCTTCTCCGGCTATATGGTGGCGGATTATATTTCGGTCGCATTCGGAGGCGGAAAGGCGTTTCCAATCTTCGCGGCCTCGAATGCCAAGTCTGGGAAACTGTTCCAGGAGGCAATCTACACAACTGCCAATGGCCAGGATGTATCTATGCCAGGGCAGGAATTTCTCTCATCCTACGGAGACTTTCCAGTTCCGAATGCGCATTCAGATCATGGCCCCCGAGAGTTCTTGGACCAAGAGGACAGAAAACCGGTTTCAGGGAAGAGGCCCCCGGAGCGCGACTAGCTTCGCACCGTCCGGATGAACCCGCGCTTCAGCGAGGATAAGCGCTTTTTCAACGCCTCACGATTCAGAGATGAATCTAGAAGGTCTTCGCCGAATCGAGCAGAATGGTCACGGGACCTTCGTTCACCAATTGCACCTGCATTGTTTCCTGAAACCGCCCGGTTTCGCACCTTAGCCCGGCCTGGCGGATTTTATCTACAAAGTACTCGTAGAGTTCACGGGCGGACGCGGGAGGTGCCGCGGCCTCGAACGAAGGTCGCTTACCCCGCCGCACATCGCCGTACAAAGTGAATTGAGAGACAGCAAGAACCGCGCCAGCGGCGTCGGCGACGGAGAGGTTCATCTTGCCACCTGCATCCTCAAAAATACGTAGGCCTGTCACTTTGTCGGCGACATAGTCGGCATCCGCGCGAGTGTCGCCTGCACCAATCCCCAGCAAAACCAGCAGGCCAGAACCAATTTCACCAGCAACCCCGTCGGCGATAGTCACTTTGGCTCGGCTCACGCGTTGCACAACGGCGCGCATTCAGATCCGCACCCCGTTGAGAACGAAAAGTTTCACGCACTAATCGTCCCACGAGTCGAGACCGCTCGCAAGGCGGGAGGCTGACTCGAGAAAGGAGACGAGTGAGTCCAGGTTCGCAAGGCGACAGTCTTAGGCGGATGAAATACCCGAATGCGGATACAATGTTGAGCGATAATTCTTAATTTACAATGGCGCGTACCCACTATTGACCCTTAGCCAGTTGGTTGTAAAAAAAATGGAAAACAGAGGAGATGTCATGAAGAGCAGATTAGTCGTATCGAGCATTCTTGCAGCAATTTTGCTGTTAGCGGGTTGTGATGCCGCAAAAAAGACGGCAGCCGAAGCCGCGGTGCAGGGAGCCCAGACTGCATATTCAGCTGTGGCCGAGCAGGCCAACCAGTATGTTCCGGATCAAGCCAAAGAGGTACAGGCTTCCATTCAGACCGCCAAAGACGCATTTGATAAGGGCGATTACAGCGCGGCCCTGGAAGCCGCCAAGAGCCTGCCAGAAAAAATAAAAGCGCTTGCCGCCGCCGCGTCGGCAAAGAAGGACGAATTGACCGCCAAATGGAGCGCTATGAGTTCCTCCATGCCAGGACTCGTGTCCTCTGTTCAGACAAAAATTGACGCACTCACCAAGAGCCACAAGCTACCTGCTGGGGCCGCCGACAATATGGCCACAGTTAAGCAAACCTGGAGTGACGCATCTTCAGCCTTCCAATCCGGCAAGTTGCAAGACGCTCTCTCAAAGGCTTCTGAAGCGAAGGAGAAACTGACTCAACTTCAGTCCATGCTTGGGATGAAGCCCGCTGCTTAAGGTCGCTGATATGGCATCTGTGTTTGGGGCCGGGCGCGATCATGCTCGGCCCTTTCTATCGGCAATTCGGCGTTTGACCGCTTTCGCGGTGACCGATTAGGATGCCGAAGTGCCTGTGTCGCGGCTAAGCCTTTGCATACTTTTCCGTTCCCTTTTAGACTATTGGTTTCGAATTTATCCAAACGATGTGCGGGAAAACGCCGGCCCTTAGCCGCGGTCCCAGACTTAGAAACGAGGAAAACATGGCAGCAGTTGATGAAAAAGTAAAACAGATCATCGTAGAACAGTTAGGTGTGGACGAGGGCGAAGTCACGCCTAGCGCTTCGTTCGTGGACGACCTCGGCGCCGATTCGCTCGATACCGTAGAACTGGTCATGGCTTTCGAAGAAGCCTTTGACATCGAAATCCCCGACGAAGACGCTGAAAAGATTCGCACTGTCGCTGATGCCGTGGACTATATCGGCAAGCACGCGAAGGCGGGCAAGTAATTTGGCTCGACGGGTCGTCATTACCGGCATTGGCCTGATCTGCTCACTTGGCCACAACACCGAGACGGTCTGGCAGGCGTTGATTGCGGGCAAGAGTGGCGTGGATCGCATTACCGGCTTCGACGCCTCTGCCTTTGCTTGCCAGATTGCCGCCGAGGTCCGGAACTTCGATCCGCTGAACTTCATCGAGAAAAAAGAAGTTAAGAAAATGGGCCGCTTCATTCACTTTGCCCTGGCGGCCTCCGATGAAGCGCTTAAGATGTCAGGCTTGAAGATCACTCCCGAAAATGACGAGCGTGTCGGTGTCCATATTGGCTCGGGAATCGGGGGGTTCGATGTGATCGAGCGCGAGCATCAGGCTCTCATGGAGGGCGGCCCGCGTAAAATCTCTCCGTTTTTCATCCCGGCCGCCATCGTCAATCTCGCAGCTGGACATGTTTCCATGAAGTATGGCGCCAAGGGTCCCAATGAAGCCACGGCCACGGCCTGCACTACCAGCGCTCATTCCATTGGCGATTCCTTTCGTATCATCCAGCACGAGGATGCCGACGTAATGATCGCCGGAGGCGCCGAAGCCGCCATCACTCCCATGGGCGTCGGCGGCTTTGCCGCCATGCGTGCGCTTTCCACACGCAATGACGATCCGGCACACGCCAGCCGTCCCTGGGACAAGGATCGCGACGGCTTCGTCATGGGCGAGGGCGCGGGCATTTTGATTCTGGAGGAGTTAGAACATGCACGCCGCCGCGGAGCCCCCATCATCGCCGAAATCGTCGGTTACGGAATGTCCGCGGACGCCTACCACATGACGCAGCCTGCGCCCGAGCATGAAGGAGGCTATCGTGTCATGCGCAACGCGCTCCGCGATGCCAAACTTGAGTCGGGAGCAATCGGCTATCTCAATGCTCACGGCACCTCGACCCCGATCGGCGACACACTTGAGGCGCATGCCATCCGTAACCTGTTTGGGAAGGGAGTTCCGGTCAGCTCCACCAAGTCGATGACGGGACATTTGCTCGGCGGTGCGGGCGGTTTGGAGGCGGGAATTACAGTGTTAGCATTGCGTGATCAAATTCTGCCGCCAACCATCAACCTGGAGAATCAGGATCCGGAAACCGACAACATGGACTTCGTCCCCAACCAAGCGAGGAAAACATCTTTTGGCTATGCCATGTCGAATTCCTTCGGCTTCGGCGGGACGAACGGGGCACTGCTGTTCAAGCGGTGGGAGTGACTGTCGGTAGGTTTTACCTCTGATCTTTGACCTCTGGACCTCGACTTGCCGTCGCGCCGCTCCCGATATTGGCTGCGGACTCCCGGCAACTTGCTACGCAGGCCTTCACCGCGAGTCGCAGCTCACTTCATCGCGTCGATCATCACGTAAAGCTGCGTGGTGTCAGTTACTTCAACGTACGGCTTTCCACCTTTTTTGTTGCTGACAATGTAGATCGTTGGCGTGTGCTGAACGTGCAAACTCATGCCCAGATCCTTGTCCGCCTTCACCAACGCCATCAGTTTTCCATCCGGATCGACCACGAAAGGAAGAGCGGTCTTGTGCTCGGTCGCGAACTTCTCCGCAAATCCGCGCAGAGTTTGCGGAAAAATTTCGAACTGATGCTGAAAGACATCCAATCGAAACGCGTTCCCCAATTCCTTCGAATGCGTGTCGAAATAGCGCGCCAACACCGCCGCTTCCAGCGACCAGTTGTGCATGGGCAGCGGGAAATCATGCTGGATCAGTGGAATCTTGTAGGTCCTCGACGCCTGATCGAGCAAGGGCGCCACCCGCCCACATTGCGGGCATTGCATGTCTTCAAACACTACCAGCGCTAGCTGAGACCCCTTGGGCGGGCGCAGGGCGTCTGGCACATCATCGGCGAAAACCGGCAGGCATAGCGCGAGGATCAGCAGCAGAATCAGGTGTGGCAATAAGCTTCGAATCTTCATAGTTTGATTGATAGGCGCACTGAATTGGATGCGCCATAGTCGGCTCGCGCCGAAATAGCTGTCCTTCTATGGTAACGAATTAACGGTATTAGCGCACCTCTCGCCGCCTTCTGACTCTGTAAGGCCGGGCGTGCCCGGCCACGATTCCCACGCCCCGTATTCTGCGACGGCTCGGAGATTTTCTGGAATAATCAGGCCCGGAGGCAGCCCCATGAAAAAGCTGGCGCCACTCGCGCTGTTCTATCTGCTTGCATCCTTATTTTCTGCAACTGCCTGCGCGCAAATGCTTCCAGCGAGTCCCGGTACGTCCCCTTCGAGCGCTCCGGTCGCTGGTTCCGTATCACAACCTGGCGCGGCCGAGCAAACTACGATTATGGAGTATTCACCGCCCCCCGAAGAGTACGCCAAAGCAAGAGCCTACTCGGTTTCCCACTACCGCCATTTCTTCGTCGGCGCGCTGTACGGATTTCTTGTTCTGCTCGTCATTCTGCGGTGGCGCATCGCGCCCGCGTTTCGAAACCTGGCCGAGCGCGCCTCTTCGAGGCGTTATGTTCAACTGATCATTTTTGCGCCACTCATCCTGTTCACGATTGCCATCTTCGGCATTCCTACGGATATCTGGGATGAGTCCCTGCAACGCCGCTTTGGGCTCAGTGTGCAAAAGTGGGGACCGTGGCTGAGTGACTGGATCACCAACCAGGTCGTTATGGCGATCGTCGGCACCGTGCTGGTGGGTATTCTCTATGCTGTTGTCCGCCGCAGTCCTCGCCGCTGGTGGTTCTATTTCTGGCTAGCCTCGATTCCCGTCCTCCTCGCACTTTTCTTTCTGCAGCCGCTCGTCATCGATCCTCTCTTCTACACTTTCAAGCCACTCGCTGGCGCGCAGCCTGTTCTTGTCGCCGAGATACAAAAGGTGACGCATCGAGGAGGTATCGAAATTCCGCCAGAACGCATGTTCGTCATGAACGCCAGTTCGAAAACGACCGGACTGAATGCTTATGTCAGCGGGTATGGGACTTCCAAGCGCGTAGTCGTATGGGATAACACCATTGCCAAGGCCACCGTCCCCGAAACACTCTTCGTTTTTGGGCACGAAATGGGCCATTACGTTCTGCTCCACATACCCAAGGAACTTTTCATCGACGCTGGTCTCCTTCTGGTTCTTCTATATTTTGGCTTTCGGCTCTCGCGCTGGTTGCTGTCGCGTTGGGGAACTCAGTGGGCTATTCGTGATTTGGGAGACTGGGCTTCCCTGCCCGCGCTCATGTTCCTGATCAGCCTGCTGGCCTTTCTCGCAACACCGATTTTCAATGGTGTGAGCCGACATTTTGAGCACGAAGCCGACCGCTACGGCCTCGAGGTTATCCACGGGATCGTCCCTGATCCGAGTCAGGTGGCAGCGCATTATTTCGAGAAAAGCGGGGAGATGAATCTGTCGGATCCGGACCCGAATTGGTTTACGAAAGCCTGGTTTTTCGATCACCCGACCAGACCGGAACGCGTACACTTCGTGGCGACGTATGATCCGTGGTCGAAACACGAAGAGCCGGTTTATGTGAAGTAAGCCGAGCAAAGGCTGGGCGGCCATTCAAGAGGTTTTGCTGAAGAACGCGAGGTTCCGGGGAAAAGTGTTCTACTTCAGGTCGTCAGGCTGGAGATTATAGAAATAGTAGAACCGCAGCCCCAAAATCTGCCCCGGAAACTCCTTGGGCAGTGGAGGAAACGGATTTGATGCCGTGATGCTAGCCCACGCAGCGCGGTCCAGCGGGACATCACCCGACGACGTATGGAGCGTCATGCCGCTGACGTTTCCGTCTTTCTGTATGACAAATTCGATCGAAAGCTTGCCCTGTTTCAGGATCGGAGGGTACACCGACGGTGGCATCAGGTTATACCAGTTGGCTTTTACCACCTGCACTACTCGCGTCAGATAGGGACCAAAATCCACGCCCATCGTGTCGGTCAGGATTTCGGCCTGATCGAGAGCCTTTGCTCCAGGATGTCCTTGAGGGAATCCGTAATCGCCTGCAGCTCCCGTTGCATAGCGTCCGCGATTGGCTGCTGCCGCTTGTGCCGCTTGTTCAATCGCCGAACCTGGAGTCATTGATGTATTGAAATTGGGTGTTCGGTTTCCGCCCGACTGGGGAATTCGGAGCTGCGCTACTTGATCGTTGGTTTGGGGAGCAGCGAAGCCCGGTTGAGGACTTTGCTGCGCCGGCGGCGGCGTTTGCGGTTGAGGAGGAGTTTGAGTTTGCGCACCTTGGGGCGCTGGCGCGGGTTGCGCTTGTGTGCCGGTTGGTGCGGGCGGCCCCGGACGGGTGCTCTCAAGGAGCCTTCTCAGCTCTTCCCTATTAATCTGTGGCGCCTTGGTAGTAGCGATTCGATCTTTATCCGACAGGACCTTCGCATCCGGACGCCGCGTCAACTTCTGTTCATCCGGCGGCAACTCCAGGAATGTCGCATCCTTATCACGGTTAACGTCCGCTTGTAATTCCAGCGGAATCGTCCGATGAGGCAGCAAGGCGACCAGTTTTTCACTATTCCATAGCAGGATCACGATAAAGAGGTGCAGGATGATCGACAGCCAGATGGCTTCCCGCTTGCGCGCCCGCGAAAGGTCGTCCTGCAGCTGAATCAGAAGGTGCGGGACATCGTCCGGATTGAACCTGCGGTAGGCGGTTTCCCAGTGCTGTGCCTCAAAAAGGTCCCGATGCTCGGCCGGGGTCGGAGACGACGAAGAGGGATCGCGGGACGGAATTTGGGTGACTGGCATCAGGCAGCGACTATAGGCTTAGAGCCACAGACTAGCCACAAAGTTGCGTAAGACGAATCGTAAAGTTACGTAACCAGTGGACTTGCCACATTGTTTTCTATTGTCGCATTTTTCTCGCGGCACAAGGTGAGTACCTGGGTAATACCCATCAACGCGAGGACCCATCGGCTGGATGGTTCTTTATCCGACAGGAGGCAGGCCGCGCAAGCCGAAGCGCTAGACACCTACGCGGTTTGCGTGGCGGCCAATTGCGGTCAGGATGTCGAGCGCCAGTGCCAGCGCCCGGCGCCCATCTTCGAGCGAAACGACCGGCTTCGTTCGTTGCTGCGCTGCTTCCAGGAAGGCCTTGATTTCGGCCAGCAGAGGTTCTTCGGCTGCAATTGGCGGCTTGGCGACCTGAATCTGGGGATTCGAGCCTGGCTCCCCACTCTTACCTACGGAGAAGACAAGCACATCCTGGCGTCCATAATCGAGCGAGATATATTGTCCAGCTTGAAAAAACCGCAGCTTGCGGACGCGCTCGGTTGATACCCGGCTGGCGGTGAAGTTGGCCACGCAGCCAGATTCAAACTCGATGCGCACGTTTGCAATATCCACTTTGCCCGAAAGAATTGGCAGGCCGACCGCGCGGATTTCCTTCACTTTGGACTGGGCAAAGGTCAGCACGATGTCGAGATCGTGGATCATAAGATCGAGAACCACGTCCACATCGAGAGCGCGGGGCGTGAACACACTCAGCCGGTGCACTTCAAAGAACATCGGCTTGCGGATCACCGGCAGCGTCGCGCGAACCGCAGGATTGAAGCGTTCCAAGTGCCCAACCTGTACAACGATCTTGTGCGCGGCGGCCAGTTCCAGCAGTTCATCCGCTTCTGCTAGCGTGGCCGCAACCGGCTTCTCGATCAGCACATCCACGCCAGCTTCCATCAATGTACGCGCTGCTGCGAGATGAAGAACGGTGGGAACGGCAACGGAAGCCGCCTGCACCTCGGTATGAGTCGTGAGCATTTGCTCCACCGACCCAAATGACTTGCACCCAAACTCGCGCGCGACGAGATCGGCCCGCGACGTATCGGGATCAACAACGCCCACCAGTCGCACACTGCCAGCCTGCTGCAAAGAGTGATATACGCGCGCATGGTTGCGCCCGAACGCGCCCACGCCGACTACAGCAACATTGATGGAGGGTGCTTGCGCCAGTTGGAGAGTCTCCGACGTCGAAACGGAATTTACGAAGCAGTCAGGCTCTCACATCTTCTTCAGGAGCGCAATCTGGCCGGCGTGATAGGCAACATGCTGCGTCAAGCCGTGAAACATGTAGCGAAAGTTATAATGCGCGCCTTTTTTCCCCGGGACCTGCTTGCTCAACGATCGCTCGGGAAACTCCTCGACGGCGGCGACGAGGTCGCGGTGTATTGCGCGCGCTTGCTCCAGCGTTTGTTGCCATGCGCTTTCGGTGGCATCGATTACCTGCGGAAAATTCCTCGCGTCCGACAATTTGGTGGAGATGCCCGCCATCCGGCGGAGAGCCACCCCCTCCCACGCAGAGAGATGAAGAACGAGTTCCCAGATGCTATGAGCGGAGGGAATGGGATGAGCTGCCGCCCGTGCTGCAGTCACGCCCTTGAGGATCTTTGAGAGCGAGTCTCCGTGCCAGGCAGCGCCGCTAACGGCACGGCGCAGTTCGTCGGCAATGCGTGCGCATTCTGTCATGAGTCAGTTCGCAGTTGTCAGTTCGCCGTTCTCGGTTGGCCGGCGTCAGATATCATAGCCGTGGGCGCAGAAACTTACGACTGGGGCTAGACCCGCAAGCGCGATCGTCCACGCGTGCCAACGCCTCTCACTTCTTAACAAAGCTGATCAACTGGCAACGACGGCTATGCCGGCCTCGTCGGCCGCGCGGACGATGGCATCGCCGTCGAGCAGCAGGCAGCGCCCTGCGTCGATCGCCAGGCAACTTGCCCCCGCGCGCTTCATTGCTTCGATGGTCGCGATGCCTATGACTGGCACATCGAAGCGCATGTCCTGTGCGGGTTTGGCGATTTTCACTACGGTGAGGGCGCGGCTGAGCAGCGAACCGCGGCCACCTGCAGATTCCTCGCTTCGCTCGGAATGACAATTCTGGATAGGCTGCAGGCTGCGCATAATCTGGCCGGCGCGCTCGATGGCCGCGTCTGTGCCTTCCATGGCTTCGACGGCTACGCAAGCGGCTTCTGCAACTACCACTGTTTGGCCAATGTCGTGTTCGGCGAGACGGTGAGCGACCGAGCGGCCATATTCGATGTTCTTCTGCTCCTGCTCGGAGGGAGCGCGCTTGGTTAGTACGCCCGATTTGGCGAGCAACGGCTCGAGCAGCGACGTGGAATTTTCCAGCATGATGCCTTCGTCGGCCAGCACCTTGGCTATGGCGCCGAGCAGCGAGTCAGTATTTCGCGTGCCGAGCGAGAGCAGGAGCTTCGCCAAACGCCAGTCGGGCTTGATCGCGGAGAAAATCTGTTTGTGCTTGACCTGTCCGGCCATGATGGCTCGGGTCACGCCTTCCTGCTTGAAGGTGTCGATGAGTTTCGAAAGTTCGCCGAGCGACAGCCAATGGAGTGACGCCGCGCCCTTCGAGTCGATCTCGGGGAATGTCTCTTCTTTGATGGCCGCGACCACGACTTCGTAGCCCTGAGCGCGGGCGGCGTCGAGCACGAGGAATGGGAACCTGCCGTTGCCCGCGATCAGGCCGAGCTTCTCTGCTTTTGGCATGACGCTTGTGTGGCTACCTGTTTGAGTCACAAAACTGCACTACTTGATCACTCCTCGCTCCGACTCTTCAATGAACCTAATCAGCATGTCGACATCTTCGCTGCGATCCGCTTCGGACTTCAGCTTCTCTAGCGCCTGTGATGTGTTTAGCTTGGAGGCTAGCAGCACGCGGTAGGCGTGGTGGATCTTCTTAATTCGGTCTTTGGTGAAGCCGCGGCGCTCGAGGCCAACTGCATTCAGGCCATAGGCGTGGGTACCGCGCTCGGCTGAGGTCTTGGAGAATGGGAGAACATCGCGGGTGACCGTAGTGCCTCCGCCTATGAAGGCATACTTTCCTATACGTACAAAATGATGGACCGGGCAAAGCGCTCCTACCGTCGCCCAGTCTTCGACCACGACGTGTCCGCCTAGAGTGGCGGCGTTGGCCATGATGATGTGGTCGCCGATTTGGCAGTCGTGGGCGATGTGGGTGTAGGCCATGATCAGGTTGTGGCTGCCCACGCGGGTGACGCCGTCGGCTTTGGTGGTGGCGCGGTTGATGGTTACGTACTCGCGGATTTCGTTGTGGTCGCCGATTTCGAGCCGCGTCGGTTCGCCTTTATAAGAGACATCCTGCGGCGCGAGGCCAATCGAGCAGAAGGGATAGAAATGGTTGTCGGCACCGATTTTCGTTGGCCCTTCGAGGGCGACGTGCGTGATGAGGTGGCAGCGCTCGCCGAGTTCGACGTCCGCGCCCACCGTGCAGTAGGGGCCGATGTGGCAGGAGTGGGCGACCTTGGCTTTCGGATCGATGACGGCTGTGGGATGGACCATGGCTAGTCGCAATTTGTAATTCGTAATTTGTAATTTCAGAGCCAGGTGGGTCCCAATTACAAATTACAAATCTGCATTTACAAATTCTCTCCTGCCTTTTCGGGCGCAGCTGCATTGGCCGTCCTGGGCACCAGGCGGCAGGTCACCGTCGATTCCGCCGCCACCTTGCCCTCGACGTACGCCTTACCCTCCAGGCGCGCGGCGGTCCTGCGCCACGCCCGCACCTCAACCTCAATGCGCAACTGATCGCCCGGCACTACGGGGCGACGAAATCGAGCCTTTTCGATGCCAGTGAATACCATCAGCATGTCGTCGCGATTGGGAACTTCGGTCAGCAGGAGCAATCCTCCGGCCTGCGCGATCGCCTCGACGATCAGCACGCCCGGCATGATCGGCTTGCCGGGAAAATGCCCCTGAAAAAAGGGTTCGGTGATGGTTACGTTTTTCAGTGCCACGATTCGCTTCATGCGCTCTAATTCCAGCACGCGATCAATCAGCAGAAACGGATAGCGATGCGGCAGGATATTAAGGATGTCGCCAATTTCCATTTTGTTTTTTGTCTGCGATGGTGCTTCGGTTGCACTCCGCGTGGCGTCAGTCATTCCGTTTGATCTCGGCGCGAAGATTATACTTTAGCGCACTCCCCTGGTCGGCCGCTCGAAAAGTGTTTATGGAGGAATCGCCGTCCGAATTCTCCGATAACGTGCTTCGAGCCCAGACAACGATAACCGGGTACTGGTCCGACTGCTCCTGTATTAGCACCGACCCCGTGGTCTTAGGATCCACGCTCCCACTAGCGTGCGATACTTAGAATATGGCAATGGTCGATGCGACGCCTCGGCAGATGACTGATCCGAAATCGGTCAAAGTGCATTTGAAGACCGGCGAGGGAGTGCAGATTGAGTGGAAAGACGGCCACCAGTCGGCTTATACATTCAAGTTCCTGCGGGATGCTTGTCCGTGCGCGCTCTGCGCCGATGAACGGGGAAAGAGCGGTCGGAGAGCGGGCGAACCGGAGAGCCCGGCGCCGGGCGCATTACCCATGTTCAAGCCGGCGGTGAAGGCGATTACCGCTGAAGCGGTCGGCAAGTATGCGCTGAAATTTTCCTGGAGCGACAATCATGATCTTGGAATTTATTCCTGGGCATATCTTCGCGAGGTTTGCCCCTGCCAACAGTGCGGCGAAGAGAAGAAATAGTCCGTGATTGGATCCTACAAGCGGTCGCTGAGTTGGCGAGTAAGAGCAGCGGCAACGGTGTAGAGTTCTGAGAGTTGCCCTTTCTGGAACTCGATTTCGTCGTGACCCAGGTCCTCTTGCAGAATGCGGCAGAGTTGGTACGCCGCGCGGACCCGTTCCGTAGCGAGGATTGAGCTGACCCCGGCGCCGCCGCCATCCGAGAGACGGGCGGCGACCGACTGCTGGGCCGCCCAAGCCACGTTGCGAACGCGATTCAAGGCGTCGCGAAAGTCAACGAGCAGACGGGGGTCTAACTCATCGCAACGGAGCAGGTTTTCAAGGATCCGCAAATCGGCGATCGCGGTCTTGAGCTTGCCGCTGACTGCCGAATTCTTGGTTCGCTGAGAGGGCACGGGCATCCTCCGGACAACATCCGAGACTAATCGGTCTGGCACGGCAATGGTAGATTCCAAAAGACCATGCCAGGCCCCCACAGGTCGCAAAGTGGAGATTACAACGACTTTAGAGGAGTATTGACTTAAGTACAGGTCCCTAAGACCTCTGCGACCGGCATCACGGTGACGATTTGATCGGATGGCGGGGGCGCGCTATGCGCCGGGGCGGTGCGGGGATGGGGAAGCGGAGTCGGGCGGTTGGATTGACGCGGGAGCGGCAACCTGTGGAGCGTGTGGGGCGACTGGGCCTGGTGCCAACTCCTGTCTGAGAACAACGATATCCACACGACGGTTCACGCCACGACCCTCGGCAGTTGCATTGGATGCGACCGGATGAAACTCGCCATATCCGGCGGCGCTAAGACGACTGGGAAGATAGCCCTCGCGCACGATGAGCAAGCGGACAATTTCTGTGGCTCGGGAAGTGGAGAGTTCCCAGTTGGAGGAGAACCGAGTCGTGTGGATAGGGACGTTGTCGGTATGACCTTCGATGCGCACTCGGCAACCGCGCTGTGCCAGCAGAGCCGCAATATGATCAAACGCGGGCTGGGAAGCGGATTTCATATGAGCCGCGCCGCTCTCAAAAAACCCGACTTCGCGCAAACTTATGACCAAACCATCGGGTTCGCGGCGCATGGCAATCTCTTTGCGTCCGATTTCGGCGGCGAGCGTCGCTTGTAATTCAGTCTGCAGTTGCGCCAAGTCGCCATTTTCCCTGCCTCCGCCGAGTGTGCCCTCGGGGTGCGATGCGACACGGCCGACACTGCCGCTGCGCTCGATGTTTTCGACCGCCTGCACCGTGCTGAAGGGCATCGGATCGTTGAGATTAATGGGGACCTCGGTTGCGGAAGCCTGGAAAACACCCATCTCCTGAAAGGCAACCTGAATGGCCATGGCCAGCTTCCCGACTTTTCTTTTGTCGACCTGGGATGAGGCATACAACACGACAAAAAAAGCAAACAGCAGCGTAATGAAATCGGCGTAGGAAACCAGCCAGCGTTCATGGTTTACGTGCCGAGGGTGCCTCTTGCGATGGCTCACGCGTCGACCTCGCCTGAGTCTGGAGATGGACGGTGCGCTTCCGTCAGGAAGCCCAAGAGCTTGGTTTCCAGGACCTGCGGGTGCATGCCTTCAAGAATGGAGAGCACGCCTTCGAGCTTCATCTCGCGGAGGATTTGTTCCTCGCGAATCCGGATTTTGAGTTTTCCCGCAGCGGGCAAGAAGAAGAGGTTGGCGGCACCTACTCCGTAAATCGTGGCCACGAATGCGACGGCGATTCCGCGACCGACCTCGTCGATTTTATCCAGGTGTTGCATGACCTGGATTAGCCCGAGGACCGCCCCGATGATGCCGATAGTGGGCGAAAAGCCGCCCGCGGATTCGAAAACTGCCGGGATTTTCTCTTCCTGCTCCTCTTTGTTATCGAGTTCGAGTTCCATGATCTTGCGGAGCTCCTGCGACTCCGTCCCGTCGACCGCCAGCATGAGAGCACGCCGCAAGAAGGGATCCTGAACGTTGTCGGTTTCCTTGTCGAGCGAGACAAGGCCGTCGCGGCGCGCCTGGTTTGCATACTTAACTAAATCCCGCACTGTTGCCTCGGCGTTCTGTACCGGCTCGACGAACACGTGCGCCAGCCGCTTGAATCCGGTGAGCACGACTGAAAGGGGATATTGAATGAGGATGGCGCCCAGGGTACCGCCGAACACGATCATGGCGGCGGTTGGCTGCAGCACCTGACCAAGATTACCGCCTTCAATCAACAGGCCAAGGAAGATGCCTCCCAGAGCGAGCAGCAGACCGGCAAGCGTGGCCTTATCCATGCCGACTCCTACTTCTCCTTCGGGGAAGAGCTTGCGCCATCAAGCGAGGGTGGCGTTGCGGCCCGGTTGTCCCACCAGAGCATGATTCCCTGGAGAACCGAGCGGCGGAACTGAACCACCCGTTCCAGCACTTCCGACGCGCTCTCCCGAACGACAATCTTTTCTCCGTTGACAAGCGTGATGACCGTGTCCGGCGATTGCTCTATGAATTTGATCAAGTCCGAGTTCACGGCCAACGGATGACTGTTGAGGCGGGTCAGTTGAATCATGCTCCTCTCCGTTCGATGACGTCGGCACAACAAAAAGCCTGCCGGCCAATGAGGGTCTCTCTGAAGAGATCGGCGGACAGGGTACAGGGAGAGAGGGAGGAGGGGGTGCGGCCATGGTTACTTACGTCTACCGCCGTTCGGTACCTGCGGGAATAAAGCCGGGCAACGGCCCGCCGATGATGGGGACTGAAGGGCAATTGGGTTCCGCAGACAACCGGAACGAGCTCCGGGAAGGTTTCGGGGACGGATCCCACAATCGGAACCAAAAAGGAGCAATAACCATGGCACTCACGATCCTGAATAACATTGCTGCTTTGGCTGCGGAAAACCAGCTGAACATTACGAGCAGCAACCTGAATTCAACCCTCGAGCAGTTGTCGTCAGGTTCGAGGATCAACAGCGGCGCCGACGATCCGGCCGGCCTGGCGATCGCCAACGGCCTCCAAGCCAACGTGGCGGCACTGACGCAGTCGGCGAGCAACGCGACCGATGGCGTCGGCGAACTGCAGGTGGCGGATGGGGCGCTTTCCCAGGTCACCACGCTGCTTGACCGCGCGGTCACGCTGGCCACCGAATCGGCCACCGGCACGGTTTCCAACTCGCAGCGCACAGCACTCGATGCCGAGTATCAATCCATCAAAGCAGAAATTGACAGCATTGGTTCAACGACCAACTACAACGGCGGGCAGGTGTTCACCGCCAGCACTCTCAACGTCTTCTTGAGCGACGGCAGCACGTCGGGCAGCAGTAACATTGGCGTCGCCACTGGCACGTTGTCGTCCGAAGGACTGAACTTAGGCGGAGCCGTTGCGGCAACAGGCACTCTCGCGCAGACCGCACCCACCTCCGCGGTTGCCGCCAGCGATACCCTGACGGGAGCCAATTTCACCGAAGGCGCCGCGGCTACCGGGGCTCTGACCTACCAGACTGCAGACAACCCGGTTGCCAACGATACGGCAACCATTGGCGGCACGACGTACACGTTCGTCACCACTCTGACGGGCGCTGCCAATCAGGTGCTGATCGGGAGCTCCACTTCCCAATCGGTAGCGAACCTGGCAGCAGCAGTCAATGCCACCTCGGGGGGTGCCGGAATTGCTTACTCCGCTGGAACCACCGCCAACACGAACGTATATGCATCGGCTGCGGGGAACGTGCTGACTGTAACTGCCAACGTCAATGGGACCGGCGGAAATGCGCTTTCAGTTGCCGCCTCGACCACAGGCGTCACCGGCGGCGCCAACTTAACGGGTGGCACGGCGGGAGCTACCGTAACGGTGGGCGGACAGACCTACACATTCGTGAGTGCATTGAGCCACACCGCGACTGCAAACGAAGTGGTTGCCAGCAGTGAAGCGACCGGCCTGGCGAATCTCGCCGCGGCCGTCAACGGAGCTGGCGGCGCGGGATACAGCGCCAATACTGTCGCTAACAGCCAAGTCACGGCGGGAGCCTCGACGGGTACGACACTCCAGTTCACCGCCGACACTCCCGGAACGAGTGGCAACTTCATTACGACCGGTGCTTCGGGAGCCGCGACCGGTACATGGGCGAATCTGGACTTCACCGGGGGCGCGGCTGCAGGAACCGCACCGTCGACCGTCGCCGGCGACACGGTAACGGTTGGCACGCAAACCTACAGTTTCGTGAGCACCCTCGGTGCCCCTTCGGCCAATGCAATTCAGGTGCTGGTGGGATCGACGAATGCTGACAGCCTGGCTAACCTGGCCAATGCTATCAACGGCGGAACTGGAGCGGGTATCAGCTATGCTTACGGCAGCGGCGCCACCGCCAATACGTCGGCAACGGCAACCGCCGGGCAAAGCTCCATTACGCTGACGGCCATCACCAAGGGCACGGTAGGCAATAGCATCGCGCTCGCGACAACCGGCTCGGGAGCCAACACGTTCAATGGAGCTACGTTCCTGTCGGGCGGCACGTCCGGTTCGGTCAACGATCTGTTGACGCAGTCGGATGCCACCTCCGCGCTCACGCTCATCAATACTGCAGTTGCCGCCGTTGCCGCCCTGCGCGGCAATATCGGTGCAACCGTGAACCGGCTGCAGGCGGCGTCGAGCGTCATCAACAACCAGACGCAAAACCTAACGTCAGCGGAGAACGATGTCACCGCAGCCAATATTCCCTCCGCGGTGGCAAATCTCTCCCAGTATTCAATTCTGGAGCAGACCGGCATCTCCGCTCTGGCCCAGGCCAACCAGCAGCAGCAACTCGTATTGAAGCTGTTGCAATAAGCAGAAGCCCCGGCGCGAAGGAGGCGGTCAACCAGCCGCCTCCTTTGTGCTATTGCGGAGTAGTGGACATGAACATTGCACTGGTCAACCCGCACCCACCGCGCGGAGCAACCCGGGCTGCAGGAAATCGACGGCGGAACAGGCAGGCTGCCCAGCGGTCAGGTTGGGCCGGGGAAACGGATGCTTCCTACTCCGTTCCAAAACAGGAATCATCGGGTGCACGAAAGCCGGATGTAAGCGACGGATCACCCCGAAGATGTCGTCGACATGCACGTAGGATCCTGAGATTAGGAACCAGATAATCATCGACTATCGGGACAGAGCCAGGATCGAGATCCTGCAATTGCCGAAGCATCAGGAGCTTGGCGTAGAGCCCAGGATCGCGGCAAAATTCGACCAGGAAGTCACTCCGGGCGCTCGAGATGGCACTGGCGAAGCGGGAAGCGAACGGGGGGGAACTCATGGGGATTAGCTTTAATGCATCGAGTTTGTTAAGCGGAAATGGGATTAATGTCAGCGACATCGTCTCGGAGATGCAATCGGCCGAGAGCGGGCAATTGAAGGTGTGGGAAGGCGACCTGACAACGCTGCAAAACCAGGCCCAGGCCCTGCACGGCATCAACACCGATTTATCGAACCTGCAGGCCGCCGTGCAGCAGTTTTCGGGCCCGGCTTCAGTGCTCACGCAACTCACCGCGACTTCGACGCTGTCGGCGGTGGTGAACGCCAGCGTACAAACCGGCGCCACCTCGGGAAACTATAGTGTGGTCGTAAACGCGCTCGCATCCACCGGTACGCTATATACGGCTGCCCTGGCGAATGCGAAGACGTCGATTTTATCTTCCGGCCAGACCAGCGCTGACCTCAAGCTGCAAATTGGAGGTTCAGGAGGGACGACAGCAGACATTGCGATTACGGCGGGCAGTAATGACACGCTGACGACTCTCGCGCAGTCAATCAATACGCTGAGCGCCACTAACAAGTGGGGCATCACGGCGAGCGTTGTGACCGATGCCAGCGGCGCCCGCCTGGCTATCTACAGCCAGGCAAGCGGCAGTCCCGGAGCACTGGCTGTCGCCACCAACACGACTACGTTGACATTCCAGCCTCCGGTCGGCGGGACGGATGCGGAGATCACCGTGAATGGCATCCCTTATGCCAGCACAACCAACACCGTGACCGGCGCCATTCCGAATGTGACTCTCAACCTCACCAGCGCCGATCCGGCTACGCCGGTCGAGATATCGGTGGCCCCGGACACAACGGCAATCGACAATGCAGTGGACAATCTTGTGGTCGAATACAACACCGTGGTAGGCGACATGAATGAGCAATTCAAGGTCAATGCCTCGACGAACGCGCAAGGGCCGCTCGGGTCGGATGTCTCTTTGAGAATGCTGCAATCCAGTCTTGCAAACGACATTGCTTATGCAACGGCCGACTCGACTTCCCAAAGCAATGGCCTATCAACCCTGGCCGAGCTCGGCATTACCATGAACGACGACGGAACTCTGATCCTTAATACGTCGACGCTCAACAGTGCTCTGACCGCAAATCCGGCAGCGGTTCAGAATTTCTTCAGCAACACGGATGCGACCGGGTTCGCAGACAGTTTCTTGAATGATCTCAATAATCTCACCAGCCCCACAACAGGAGTTCTCAACGCAGACCTGGCTGCTAATCAGAATCAGCAGACCGATCTCACCCATGAAATCACCGACTTTCAGATTCAATTGACGGCCCAGGCAACGGCTCTGACCCAAGAACTCGACCAGGTCAACGCCAGCCTCGAGCAGTACCCATTTCTTCTGCAGGAAGTAACTGCGGAACTTGGGTCGCTGACTTCAGGAGGGTCAACCTCGGGCACGTTGCCCAGTACGAACACAACACCGACTGCGGGAACGCCAACGAGCGGGAATAGAGGAACAAACACTACCAGCGATTAAATGGAAAGGAGAAGTAAATGAATGCCCAGCAGATGTACCGGGAAGCTGTCGTCCTGGGCGCCAGCCCGGTCGATTTAGTCGTGCGACTCTACGAGAAAATTATTGATGATTTGCTGCAGGTATCGGAAGCAATTGAGAACAATAACATTCAGGCCAGATCCAACCGCATCAAGCATGCGATTCTGATTCTCGGTCACCTCGAGTCATCGCTCGACTTCGAGAAGGGAGGCAAGGTTGCACGCGATCTAGAGACACTCTACAAGACCCTCCGCAACCGGTTGCTGTATGTGCAATTTCGTCCCTCCAAACCTGGGATCACGCAGCTGATAACCGATTTGCTGGCGGTGCGGGACGCCTGGATCCAGGTCGAGAGAGCTGAGAACCCCAGGGCCGCGGCAGTCGAAAGCGTACCGGACGCGGTTCGTTATGCCGGACGCGCGGGCGAGCTTGATCATGGAAGCGTGGATTGGCACGGATGACAACCAAGCCGACAAGTGCTATTGAAACGTTGCGGGGTGTGAATGAGAACCTGCGTTCCGCTCTGGTTGAGCTGCTTCCGGAACGAAGACCTTGCTCCTCCATTAGTCCAGAAGACTTCTCGCGCATACTCGGGCAACTGTTGCGAGCTGCCGAATGCCGGCAGAACCAGCAAATTCACGATGAAGATACGGCAGCGCTTGAACAAGAGAAACAGGAATACCAGCGTAACCTGGAAAAGCTGAAGCAATTCCTGCCGTCCTTGCAAGTGCGGCTCTTGGCCGAACGCTCACGCCTGGAGGCGGCAAGAACGCAGGTAGCGGCCGTAACCGCCTGGACAAGGGCCAGGCGAGAAGCGCTTTAGGCTAGAGCTCCGAACTGCAGGCCCTTGGCGCATCGAACAGGGTCGAATCTCCTTCTCAACTTAGGTAATTGAAGAGACTTCCATTTTGTTCCATTTTGCTGATGGCTTCGATCGCGGCCTGAGTGTCGGTCTGATCCTGTGACAATTCGTTGGCGGCCATAGCCAGATCGACGCCGCCGAGCGCATTCTGCTGCTGCGCCAGTTGCAGTTTAACGGCGTTCAGGTATGTAGTCTGGGAGGTTATCTGGTCCATTGCATTGCCGTAAAAAACACTTTGGGCGGAAAGGTAGTTGGCAGCGGATGTTAAAGATGTAACGGCGGTCTCGATACCATTGTTCGACTGCAAAGCCTGAATGAGTTGATTGAGGGCGAGAAACACGCTGGTGCTGGACGCGGAGAAGAGTTGAGACCCCGGTTGATTGACGGCAATCTGATAGCCCTTGCCCACCGAGACCTGATTCACGTCATTGTTGCCATTGTAGGTCACGCCGGAGGGATCGGCGCTGTTCGGCACGTAGGGAGGCTGGCCGGTGACCGTACCTCCGAAGAGGTAGTTCCCTTCGTAGGACGTGTTGGCGAGCGAGATGATCTGGCTTTGAATGCCCTGCAATTGCGCGACGATATCGGCCTGGTCACTCGATGAAACCGTGCCATTGGCGCCCTCAACTCCCAAGCTGATGGCTTGCTGCAGTGCGGTTTGCATCGAACTGAGAACCGAATCTGCAGAGGAAAGCCGGCCATGAATTGTGCTGAGGTTTTGGAGATCGCTGGCAGTGAACTGCATCTCGTCGTTGTTTTCGACGAGCATGGCCGCCGCTGCCGGGTTGTCGGAGGGTTCATTCACACTGCGCCCAGAGGATATCTGGAGAGTTACTTCCTGTTGTTCCAATTCAGACTGATTGAGCGCAGCCAGAAGGTCGGGCATGGGATAGGGATTGACGCGCATTGCTCATCTTCCTCACTTTCTTTCTAGCGCACGGGTTCGCCACTTACTTATGATTCCGCGACGTCCATCCCCAGATTGACGGCGTCCTGAAGCAGATTATTCACGGTTGAAACGACGCGCGACGCTGCCTGGTATGCCGTCTGGTACTGAACCATATTGGCCGCTTCCTCATTGAGCGAGACGCCGGAGATGCTTCCGCGCTGGTCTTCGAGCTGTTGCAGGATCTGGGCGGAAGCATCTGCGTCCGCTGAAATGTTCGAAGTGGTGCTGCCCAGCTGAAAGACCAGATCCGAGTAGGCCGAGAGCGGTGTTTGGCCATTTGCGACTGGCGCGCTGGCTACCGCCGACAGGTTCGCCAGGTTGCCATTGCTTCCGGTCGTACCGTCGGAACTGGCGGCAATCAGGGACGGGTCGCTGATCGCAACCCGCAGCGCCCCAGCGGCGCCCGCGATACCCGACGGGGCCGTGAAGATATTTGTACCTTGGGCTCCGGTCAGATCGTATCCCTGAGCATTGGCCGCGTTGACGGCATTTGCCAAACCCGCCGCCAGCTGATCGAGTTGGTTGAGAACACCAGGAATCTCCTGATCGCGGATTTCAAGTGTGCCCGCCAGGCTGCCGCCTGTCAGCGCGGTTGTGACATCCTGGCTGCCCGACATGACGTGCTCGGTAGCGTCCGTTCCCGTCGCGGTCGACAGTGCGAAGCTCTGGGAGCCGGAAACCAGCGCAGTTCCGTTCGACGTGGTCAGCGAAATGCCGCCCTGGCCGGTCGCAATCACCTGCACATCCACCAGTGCTGAAAGTTGACGGATCAGGCTGGTCTGCTGGTCGACCAGCGTGCCCGTGTCTTCGTTGGTGTTTTGAAGGTCGCTGATCTGCTGGTCCACGCTCGCAATCTCTGAGGTCAGGGCATTTATTTGTCCGACATCCTCGACAACGTTCTGATCGAGATTGCTGCGTTGGGTTTCGAGGTTTTGGGATGCGGTATTGAAATCGGTGGCCAGGTTACCGGCCGCGGTCAGGACAGACTGCCGGAGCGACAGATTGATGGGATCGGGCGATAGCTGCTGGACACTGTTGAAGAAATTCGTGATGTCGGCGCCGATGCCGGTCGTCGAACTCGAGAACCCGGACTGAACCTGCTGGAGTTCGGTGAGCTGGCTGTTGAGATAGCTGTCCTGCTGTGTCTGCTGGTTCAGCTGGATTTCGAGGATGGGATTGCGAAGGCTTTCGATGTGCTCAAGCACGACACCGGTGCCGAGGGCCAGCGATCCTAGAACGATGGGCGGACCAGCTTCGGCCAGCGGAACTTCCCGCGAGTAACCGGCGGTATTCGCGTTGGCGACATTATTGGAACTGGTTTCCAGCTCCTGCTGGCTGACCGACAATCCGCTGAGGGCAATGGAAAGGGTCCCAAATAATCCCGACATGACTATTCTCCAATCCCGAAGGACAATTTCCCCTCGCTCAGCTTGCGGGAGGGCGCATACGTAGGCTCACCGCTTGAAATCACACGGTTCCAAACAGCCAGACTGCGCTGCATATGCCGCAACAGCGACCAGTGCACGCGCGCCAGATACCGGATTCGCGCCGATAGCACGCCCCATTCCGCGGCAAGTTGTCCGGATCGCTCCGCGTCGGGAGACCCGCCGCAGGAATCGGCAGGCAAGGTTTGCCGCCGCCGTGCATGGGCACGCAACTGCTCTTCCAGTCGACTCCACTGGCGGCAGAGTTCCGCCTGGTGCGCCGCACCACGCGCAATAGCCTCGGCATCATTAAGTCCAAGAGCGATCCGGCTCGCCGCCATACTCTCGGCCAGCTTCCGAGCAACCGCCAGACGTTGCTCCACCAGTTGCCCTAGTTCAGGAAGCGAGTTGGCAAAATCGTTCATTGCTGCCACTCATCGAGTAAGAGTCCGAAGGCGAGACGCAAGCGGGTCTCAGAGTTATTCCCCGGGTGCTGGCTCAAGCCAAATCGTCCAGTTCATGTTTGGGCGAGTCCGCGTCGCTTTCATTCATGTTTTCGTCTTCATCCGCCGGTGGCGACGGAGGTGGACGTTTGCGCCGCATCTCAGAGCCCGGTTCGCGGCCATGCTTTTCGAGCACGCGCAACAGAGCCGGGTCAACGCCATTCGTAATCAGCGGATCCACACGGTCACCACCATGCCTCACCTTGCTAGCCGACGAGTCTGCGGGCGACCTCCGCTGTCAAAGCATCGGCCACCTTGCCGGAATCGACCCGATAGTCACCCTCCGCAACGGCCTGCCTCAGGACGGCGACTTTTTCCTGTCGCACTTCAGGCAATGCCAGCGCCTGTAGAGCAAGTGACTGAACCCTGGCCTGACTGAAGGAGAAGGTCGTTCGGTCCGCGGGCGAGCCACTCTCCGCCACGTTCATGGCGCTGGCACTGCCACCGCCCCTGTTCCCGGCCGTCTGGCTGGCACGGCCCGAGTTGCTATTCTCCGGTGGCTCCATTCCTAGGTTTGTGAAGTCAACTCTCATAGACCACTCCGATTACAAACTGTCATTTACCTCTACATCGGCAGATTCTTAGAAAACCTTAACTTGGCCCTTGCCCGCTCCCTTGGACCCTCCGGGACCTAACTTCCAGATCGGCAAATCCCGGAGAAACTTTAGTCCTTTCGAAAATCTCCCGTTCAACTCTTGCCCGGCACTTTGGTGTGGGGCAAATGGCGCAAGATGAAATCGGCAATGCCCACTCCCCCACCCGCAGCGACCGCCTCGGCGAGCGCTCTGGTTCCCATCGTTCTGTAACTGGCGGAGCCCGGTGTTGAATCTTGAGACTCTCCGGTAAACGTCTTCTCGAGCGAGTCGAACAGCGAAGTCAGCAGCAAGGACTCAAAATCGCGCGCTGCCTTTTCGCTTTTGGCTCGCAAGCCCTCCGGTGGCCCAGTGGCGGCGCCCGGGACGAGCGCGGATATGTCCGTGCGCATCAGATCACCTCCAGGTCGGCATCGAGCGCGCCGGCCGCCTTGATGGCCTGCAGGATCGAGATCACGTCACGGGCGCTCGCACCCATGGCTTGCAATCCGCTGACCAGTTGATCGATGCTCGCGCCTTCGCCAATCTCCAGACGTTTGGCGGGATTATCCTTGGCTTGCACCTCGGTCTGCGGAACAATCTCGGTCTTGCCCTCCGACAACGGATTTGGCTGGGACACCGCCACCGCGCCTGAAATCTGCACAGAGAAGCCGCCATGCAGCACCGACACCGCTCCCAGCCGCACGTCCTTCCCGATCACGATGGTCCCGGTACGTTCATTGACCACCACTCGTGCCCGGTGATGCACGGTGACGACAAGATTCTCAATCTTGGCGACCAGCATCGTCATGTTCTTGATGCCGGTCGCATCAGGCGAGACGTCGACCCGGCCGCCGTCGCGCGCTGTCGCTGCCTCGCCGCCGAATTCGCGGTTGATGGCATCGGAAATGGCACCTGCGGTTGAAAAGTCAGGCTCGCGCAGCAGCAAAGACACCGGCGCCAGACGATTGAAATCAAATGCCAGGCTGCGCTCGACGCGTCCACCGGCAGGAATTCGCCCGATGGTCGGGTGATTCATCTGCTTGGTCGTACCGGACCGGCCAGCGGCGAATCCGCCAACCGCAACTGGCCCCTGCGCGGCCGCGTAAACCTGTCCATCGGCTCCCAGAAGAGGGGTCAGAAGAAGCATTCCACCTTCCAGACTCTTGGCATCCCCAATCGAAGCGACCGTCACATCCAGCGTCGTGCCGGGCCGTGCGAAGGGCGGCAGGCTCGCGGTGACAAACACGGCAGCCACGTTTTTCGTCTGGGCGGTTGTGGGCGGAATCTGCGCACCCATTCGTTGCATGATGTTGGCGAGGGTCTGAGTGGTAAAGACCGTCTGCTGGCTGTCGCCGGTAAGCGTCAGCCCCACAACCATGCCGTAACCGATCAGCGAATTTTCCCGGACGCCTTCGATCGTAGTGAGGTCGCCGATCTTGACCGGCATGGGCTCGTTTGCGCCGTTCAGGCCGCGTCCGCCAAGGAGAAGGAGCATGACGAAGATTGCCAGTTTCATAACAGCTCCCGCTCAGAAATTCAGAATCCGCAGGATGGCCCGCAGAGCCGCATTCGGCGGACGCACGCCGTTCGAGATCACGCCTTTCCCTTTTATCTCGAGTTCGAGATCGCCGATCGCATTCGAGGCGACGGTATTATTCGGTCCGATGTCGCCCCGCCGAACCAGCCCGTGCAATTCGATGATTTGCTTTTCATTGTTCATATTGATGACCCGCTCGGCTTCGATCACCAGGTTCCCGCTCGCCAGCACCTCGACCACGCGGCCGGCAAGGGTCGTCGTCAGGCTGGAAGAGGAATCGGCGGTGCCCTTGCCGGCAAGTGTTTCCGCCGACTGCAAACCAAACAGGCTGGCCACGCCTCCAGTCTTGAGTTTGCCGGGTAGTGAATTGATCCCGGAACTGGCGCTGTAGGTGCGTGCCGTCGAGACGTCGCCGGCATTGGACGAGGTCAAGCTGTGCGCGACCACGACCGTAATCAGGTCCCCAGCCTGCGCGGCCTTGTAGTCGGTCGAGAGCGAGGCGAGACGGCCCGCATCTACCCAACAGCTGCCGGGAGTCGGGACCGGAACCGGGCGCCCGGCTTGCACACGGGCAATGTATTTGGCGAGGCTGCCGGATTCAGCTTGCGGCGCTTTTTTCGAGGCCTGGAGCCGGCTCGCCGACGCGGCGAGCAGGCATCCCACGATAATCGTTCTAACCAACTGCGTTCTAGCGAACGGCGATCTCAATCTGCCCTCCTTCTTCCCTTGTCGGCACGGAGTTCCCCGTGCAGGTAATCGGGCCGACGGCACTTTCGGCATTTTGCTGCCACCTCTTCTTTCACTGCGCAAGCGTCTCGACCATCCTCGGCCCTGTTACCCGCGCCCGGAAAATCCGACCCTGACCTCCCCGCACGCGGATGATCTCGCCCCGGGCTCCCCGCTCAAGACAAGTGACGGCCGCGGTCACGCGTACGCCTGAGGCCACGATGACGGCAGTAGCTGGTTCCCCGGCGCGTACACCTGGCTCCGACGTAGTGCTGTACCCTGGGTGCGGGATCAATTGGCACTGCGCGGCCTGCGCATGCGACGGGCTGTGGACGTAGATCAGGAACGGCAAGCAGCCGGATCGGTCGCATTCGAGCCGCATACGGATCCGACCCGCATCCGCATCCCAACAAACCGATGACACGCGCAAGTTCGATCCGACTCGCATGGGCACCGGCAGCGGCACCTCGACATCATCTGGTTCTGGCAACTCGTTATCCGCAAACCCGCGCGAGCGGAGTTCGACGGCCAGGACACGCCGGACTTGCTCGACCGTGACGGGGGCCAGCGCGCGATCGGCGGCTCGCAGGGAAGAGGCGGCCGTCAACAAGCACCCCAGGAGGCTCGCGATTCTGGAGTAATTTCGCACGCGGACCCTCGCCGGTTCTCGCCGATTGATCTGTTCTGGCACTTTTTTTGCTTCATGCTTCCGGAACTTATCGTCCCAGATTGTTGATGTATTGCCACATCTGATTGGCCGCCTGAACCACCTGCGAACCCGCTTCATAGGAACGCTGCGCAACGATCATGTTGATGAACTCGTCGACCACGCTGACGTTCGATTGCTCGATGTAACCCTGTTGAATCTGTCCTAGGCCGTCGGTGCCGCCGGGCGTACCGACAATCGGGTCGCCCGAGGCCGTGGTCTGCAGGAACAAATTCTTGCCCGCGCTCGAGAGGCCGCCCGGATTTTGAAACAGGGCCAGCTGCATCGTTCCCACCTGCTGCGCCGCCGTCTGCCCGGCGAGAGTGACCGACACCGTGCCATCGGCGGCAATGGAAATTGAAGTTGCCCCCTGCGGAATCGAGAGCGCGGGCTGGATCGGGTTGCCGTCGGCGGTCACCACATTGCCCTGGGCGTCGGTATGAAAGCTCCCGGCGCGCGTAAAAGCGGTTTCGCCCGTTGGCAGCAGCACCTGAAAAAACCCTTGTCCCTCAATTGCCATGTCGAGCGGGTTTCCGGTCTGGGTAAGGTCACCTTGTAATTGCAGAACTTCAGAAGCGGCCGGACGCGTGCCCAGCCCGACCTGCAACCCGGCCGCCACGGTTGTTTGTTGCGATGACGCCGCGCCCGGCATGACAAAGTTCTGGTAGATCAGGTCCTGAAACTGCATGCGGCTGCTGCGAAAACCGGCGGTGCTGGAATTGGCAAGGTTGTTGGCAATCGTGTCGAGGTTCATCTGCTGCGCCTGCATTCCGGTGGCAGCCGTATAGAGGGCTCGAAACATTTTTTCCTCCTGCAACACCACTTCAGACTTTGGCAAGTTCGCTGGCGGCAATGTGATTGAATTCGGTGTCAAACAGACCCATAGCGCGGCTGAGCATCTCGGTTTCGCGCTGCACCGCCATCAGCCCGACGACCGACCCGATGGCGTTTACATTCGACGATTCGAGCATTCCCTGCCGGAGAACCGCGGCCGGCGCCGGTTGCTCAGTGGCGGCCGGGCTCATAAGCAGATTACCGCCCTCCGAAATGAGTTTCGTCCCCGGAGGAAAGTCGACCAGGCGGATCTGGCCCGCCACCGTGCCGTTCACGGAAATCGTACCGTCCAGGCCGATGGCGATTGTTCCCGCCGGAACACGGATTGCGCCTGCGCTTCCAAGGACAGAGTCGCCCGCCGCTGTTTCCAATTCCCCGGAAGAGGAAACCTGGAAGCTGCCGTTGCGCGTATAGCGGGTGCCGCGCGCGGTCTGGACGGCGAAAAATCCGCTCCCTTGAATCCCGACATCGAGCGGATTGCCGGTGTTGGCCAGATTTCCCTCGCTCAGGTCGAGATGCGTCCCTTCGAGCACGCCATAGTTGTTGGTCGCCAGCACGAGTGCACTCGGCGCGGATGGCCGCGCCAGGGAAAGCAGGGACTGAAATGTAGTCTGCTCCCCTCGAAAACCAGGCGTGTTGATATTGGCGAGATTGTGAGCTGCTACTTCGAGGGCCTGACTTTGTGCGCGTAGACCGGCGCAGGTTGCATAGTATCCGCTATCCAAGTGGCGCTCCTAGACGGAAGACACTGCAAGTGAATCGCCAGGTGCGTCCAGGTTAGCGTTTTCACATGTGGCGTGTTATCAAGTGGCTGGCGTAGAGCGACCCAGTTGTGACGATTAGAGAACTCTCGATCGGGGAAAAGGCGGAACGGCTTGCCCGCTTGGCTCGAGCTACCCGGCAAGGCTTTCCGGGCGTTGGCTACGATCAACTGTGCAATTGCAGGCTGACGGTTACCGGAGCCTGCTCGAAAAGCATGATCGTTTCCAGACAGTCGCCATCGGCGAGAGAGTAGAAGATATATTCTTCACCTTTAATCACGGTTGGAACGCTCAGCATGCATCGCCCATCGGTGCCGGCCAGTTTGTTCTTGAAGTTTCCGGCGATCATGTTACAGATCTCACCCAAGGCGTCGGAAACCTGATCCTCGCAGTCGGCAATTTCTGGGCCGAGCATGCAACTGGCCAATTGGCGAGCTGTTTTTCGGTCGCAACAAAGCGTCAAGATTCCACACAACGCGCCCGCCAGCCCGACCATAGCGGTAAACTCTGTCGAACCCACCTTTTGAAGTCCTTCCGCCGGTTTCACCCGATGGCCTAGCATGATCTCAAACACTTCTTCGACTGCCAGTTCGAGTATTGGCAACCAGTTTTCTTCGTGAGAGCGTACCGCCAGCGAGGTGTCTGTGGTCATGACAATTTCCTCACCAAGGGCAATACGTGCTCCCGGACCTGCTCGGGAGTAAACGGCTTACGAATATAGCCGCGAGCACCGGCCGACAAGGCCTGCACAACATGAGTCTCGCTTCCTTCGGTCGTAATCATCACCACCGGGGTGGCTTTTGCTTCTTCCACGGTTTGAAGCGCGCGCACGAACTCCAAACCGTCCATGATTGGCATATTGATGTCGCACAAGATCAGATCGACCGGCCCCTTCCCGAGCACGGCAAGAGCCTCGGCGCCGTTTCCGGCTTCGACCACCTTCTCTAATTCGAGGCCAGCCTGGCGTAACGAGCGTTCCACAATTTTGCGCATCACCGACGAGTCGTCTACGATGAGCGCCCGGATCTTATCCATGGTATCCACCAATGTGCGGCGTCATGATCGAACCACGAAGCCTGTGCCGCCCTGTTACTGGTTGCCATGAGGTATATCGGCGAATCGGGCCAGCGGCTTTAAGACCACGATTTTCCATTCGAGCACCGGGGGATGTCCTTTCGGTTGGCACTGCGCGACGGGCGCCCCTGTTCGACAAAACGAAGCTCCTCTTGCGTTATGCTTGGGGGGTGACCCTGCTCGATGCTCAACCTTTCGATGCCGCGCGGGCCCGCCGGCGAAAGATCGCGATTGCGATCTCCATCGCGTTCGTACTCATCGTTGCCACGCTTGCATGGATGTACCGCAACTGGCCCGAGGAGCGCGTCATAGACCATTTTTTCGCCGCTCTTCAGAAGCAAGACTACGAGGCCGCATACTCTCTTTACTTTGCCGATTTCGCGTGGCGGCAACACCCGCAGAAATACCCCCAATACACGTACGCTGATTTTTATCGCGATTGGGGACCCGGAGGCGAATGGGGACTCATTCGGTCGTACCGCATTTACGGTTCGGCCGATACCGCAGGATTGATGAGCGGAGGTGTGATCGTCGAAGTCATAGTAAATGATCGCGCCGAACATGCGCGCATGTTCGTCCAGCGGTCCGATAAGACGGTCACCGTTTATCCCTACTAGCGATAGAAATTAGGCGGCCAAGGCCGAGACATGGGTAAGTGTCTTTTGGAGAGACGCCTCGTCGCCAACTGCGAAGCTCGTCTTCGAACGATCGATCTGCCGCATCAATCCCCAGAGAACCTTCCCCGGGCCAACCTCGATAAAAAGGCCCGCGCCTAATTCAATCAATCCTCGCACCGACTCATCCCAGCGCACGGTGCCGGTTACTTGTCGGATCAGAGCATTGCGCGCCGGTTCCGCGAGACTGACCGCAGCGGCATCCACATTCGAAATCACCGGACAGGAGGGATTCGCGAACCGCAACGCGTTAAGATCCGAGGCCAGCCGGTCTTGAGCTGGTTGCATCAGCGCGCAGTGGAAAGGCGCGCTCACTGGCAGGCTTACCGCTTTTTTCGCACCGCGTTGTGTCGCCAGTTCCATGGCGCGCGTCACCGCACCTTTGTGGCCTGAGATTACGATCTGTTCCGGAGAATTGATGTTGGCTGGCTGACAGATCTCCACCTGGGATGCCTCTTCCGTGATCTCGCGGACTCGCTCGGCCGGCATGCCGAGGATGGCCGCCATGGCGCCGACGCCCACAGGCACCGCCTCCTGCATGTACTGGCCGCGATTGCGCACGGTCCGCACCGCATCGCGGAAGCGGATCGTGCCTGCGGCCACATGCGCCGAATACTCGCCCAGACTGTGCCCCGCGACGTAGTCCGGATTCAGGCCCTTTTCCCGAAGAACACGCCATACCGCAACCGACGCCGTCAGAATGGCGGGTTGCGTGATCTCGGTCAGCTTCAGATTTTCTTCCGGACCCTCAAAGCAAAGTTCGGAGAGCTTGTAGCCGAGCGCGTCATCGGCTTCTTCGAATGTTTGCCGGGCGACTTCATAATTGGTGGCAAGCTCTTTACCCATGCCGACCGATTGTGACCCTTGGCCGGGGAAAAGGAACGCGATTGGAGAGGAGGTTGTTGTCATATTCATACTCAAAAAATCTATTTGGTGGCTCCGGCGACGGCCCGCAACCCAGCTAGTTCGCGGGCGATGGTTTCGTTCACCTTGCCTTCGGCGAATTCAGCCGCCACCCGGACAGCATTCTTGATGGCATTGGTATTCGATGAGCCGTGCGTAATGATACAGACGCCCTTCACTCCAAGCAGCGGCGCGCCGCCGTATTCCGTATGGTCGAGGCGTTTCTTGAAGTCGGTAAAGGCGTTACGAGAAAGATAGGCGCCCACCTGCCGCGTAATGGTCGACTTCAAAGTCTCCTTCAACACAGTCCGCACCAGCTTGGCTACGCCCTCGGAGGTCTTGAGCGCGACGTTACCGACAAATCCATCGGCCACGATCACATCGACGTGGCCGTTATATAAATCACGGCCCTCGACGTTGCCCACGAACTGGATGGGAAGATGTTTCAGCAACTGAAATGCTTCGCGCGTCAGTTCGTTGCCTTTGCCTTCCTCTTCGCCAATCGAGAGCAGGCCGATCCGGGGACGCTTCATACCGAAAATCGAACGGCAATAAATATCTCCCATAATGGCGAACTGTTCCAGGTTCTGGGGAGTGCAATCGACGTTGGCGCCGACGTCGAGCAGGACGGCCGCCGTGTTCAGCACCGTGGGAAATGCCGCTGCGAGTGCGGGACGATCCACTCCGGGCAACGCCCCGAGCACGACTTTGGCGGTCGCCATGGCGGCCCCGGTATTCCCCGCTGTGACAAACCCGGACGCCCGACCTTCGCGCACCAGGCGCAGGCCGACGCGGATCGACGAGTCGCGCTTGGCGCGGATCGCATCCACTTTGTCGTCCATGGCGATGACTTCGCCGGCATGGACGATTTGGACGGGCAGATGACCCGCACCGGGATAGCGCGTGAGATCCGCTCTCAGACGCGGCTCAGGCCCCACCAGCAGGACGCGCACGCCATGATGGCGTGCCGCCTGCAATGCGCCTTCAATTTCGGGCTTCGGCGCCTTGTCGGACCCCATCGCATCCAGAGCGATTACGCTAGGCATGGAGGAGGAGACTAGGACTTCTCTTCGACCTCGAAGACTTCACGGCCCTTGTAGTAGCCGCACTTGGAGCAAGCACGGTGCGGCAGCTTCTGCTCGTGGCAGTTTGGACACTCCGACAGCGAGTGCTTCGATAGCCCGTCATGGGCACGGCGGGTTGCCGTGCGCTTCTGAGAGTGTCTCCGTTTTGGATTCGGCATGGTTTCTTTAATTCCCGGTTCTCAGTTTTCAGCTTGCCAGCCGACACGCGCGAGGCTGCGGCCTTACTGGGCACCGATAACTGGACCTGAGAACTTTCTCCTATGGATTCAATTTCGTTCGTATCTCTTTCAGCGCCGACCATCGCGGATCTTCAAGCTCGTCCGCGCATGAACATGCACCTTCATTCAGGTTCTTGCCGCAGCGGGAGCACAAGCCCTTGCAGTCTTCCCGGCACACGGTTTTCAGCGGCACATCGAGCAGCACCTGCTCGCGCAGAGTGTCCTCAAGCAGCAGGCCATCGCCCCGGTAATAGCCGATTTCCGCTTCGGCGTCGGTGACGGAGAGCTCTGCATGACCGGAATCGGTTCCAAGCGGTCGATAGAGCAGGTCGAAGACCCGCTTCACCGGTAATACCACCGAATCCAGACAGCGAGCGCAGGACACTTCCAGGCTCGTCTCGAGCTTTCCTCGAAGCCGAATGTCCCGCACTACCTGGTGCTTCCCGTGATGCTCTTCGACTAGTTCCGCTCGGCCTTCGCTCGACAACGGAGTCCGTTGCCTTGCGTCTTCGCCCAGATCGATTACACCGGGGCTGAACTCCTCCCGAAATTCGATGGGATGAAGTTCCAAGTCCTTGATTTCTATGAACATCGGAACCTCCGCCGCCCCAACCCGATACCGCGAAGGCCCGCGGAAGCACGCACAGAGACGAAAGTCTCTCAGGGGCAAGAATTAAGAATAAAGGGGGCAGAATAGGGTGTCAAGAAGAGTAGCGACCCGTCTGACGATACTGCCGTTTCCGCGCAAGGCCATGAAGTGAGCGCTCTCGCACCTCACAGATGTGCGGGACCACCGGGCCCGTGCATGCCGCCGGCTGCCTAGCCGGACTCTACTCTGAGGGGCTCGATTACCAAAGTGAATACTTCCAATGGGAATCCACGTGGCGGTCACGTTTCGGTGTAAGATCACGGCAAACACCTCAGTTTGGAGACGTCATGAAACGACTAGCCGCTCTCGTTTTGCTGGCCATCTTTACCTTTACCTGGACCGTCCAGGCATCCGCCAAGCGTCTGACTCCGGAGCAGAATGCCAGACAATCCAACAGGGCGGCCAAGCAACAACGAAGAATGCTAAAGAAGGCCGACAAGAGACAGCGCAAAGCGATGAAGAGATCGTTGCGGGCGCAGCGCAAGGCAACCAGGAAAGCGAACCGGGACCTGCGGAAAAGACGCGGCGTCTAGCCCTGCGTCTCATCGAGGTCGCAGCGGTTCGCCGTAGCTGGTTTAGCTGACTCTTGCAAGACTTCACCGCCAAAACACCAAGATTCTACATAGACCAGCTCTCCTTAAATGAAAACCATGCCTGCTGTTTCTTGTAAGTTCCGATGAACAAGATTGCCACAGTCGAATCGGCCAAAGCGCTAATGACCGATGCCATGGCCTGGTCCGTAATGAAGTGGCTGCGCGAAAAAAAGAGAGTGCGCCAGACTGCCGATGCGGCCAACGCGGCGCTTGATCAACTGGAAGCAACCGTCAAAGCAGGCTGGGACGAAGGGCTGAAAACCGCCTATGGAGATTTAGGGGCGGGCGGGAATCCAGCCGCCGGCCGGCAAAAGAAGCAATCGCCGAAAGCGGTCGCCTCCGAAACCGTGATCGCGGCGAAGAAGGTCAAAGACGCGGACGAGGAAGCGCAACGAGCCAGAGCGGATGCCGAAGAGACTTTTGATGAAGCAGAACGACAGCTAAGCACCAGCCTGGCCCGGGAGGGCTGTGGCAAAGCTATCCGCAGTTGGGAGTTGCACGAGAAGGCAATACGCAAGGCAGAAGAAGCGTGTCACTGGAAATGAGGTACGAGGCGTCTGAGGACTCGCGCTCCCCGACTAGGCGTAGACTCGCGGTACCCGCTGCGAAATACCGCAGAGAATCTCGTAGGGAACAGTTTCGCCCAGACTCGCCAACTCCACAGCATCAACGCTCTTGCCATTGTGTGAGCCAATCAAGATAACCTCGTCTCCGACCGCGACGCCGGGGATGTGACCCACATCGACCGTAGTCAAATCCATGGAAACGCGGCCGACCACGGAGGCGTATTCGCCTCGGACGATCACTCGCGCACGATTCGAGAGCAGGCGCGGATAGCCGTCTGCGTAGCCGACTGGCAACACGGCAATGCGGCTGCGCTCCCTCGCCGTGTAGGTGCCCATGTAGCCGACCGATTCTCCGGCGGCCACGTCTTTCACGGTGAGCGTGCGTGTTTTCCAGGTCAGTACGGGAGTAAGCGGAAGGGAGGGTTCAGAAACAGAGGCGCCGCCGCGAATGATCGGGAGGGAGTATCCGTAGAGGAGAATACCGGGGCGCACCATCGTCCTCCAGGTGTCTGGGCGCGCGCTCACCGCTGCCGAATTGCCCATGTGCACGAGGGGCGGATGCAACCCGTGCTCGCGCAGAATCGCGATTGCTTGTTCAAAGAGCCGCATCTGGCGGGGGGCGTCTCCCGAATCGAGCACTTCGGCGGAGGCAAAGTGCGTGCTCACCCCTTCCAGATGGAGATGCTGGCAGGCGGCCAGCTTTTGGCACAGCCCCGGCAAGGCCTCGATGGTGGCGCCGAGACGGTTCATGCCGGTATCCACTTTGACGTGTACGGGCAGATTGATTTGCTGTTTTTTCGCCGCTTTCTCCAGGCGCTCGATGTGCCAGTGTTCCCACACGGTGGGAGTCAGATTGTGCGCTACGATTCCATCCTCTTCGCCCTTCCAGATGCCTGTCATCAAAAGAATGCGCGTCCAGATGCCGGCGCTGCGCAATGCACGACCTTCAGCGGCGTCCGTTACGCCGAGCCAGGGAGCACCTTCGGCTTCGAGAGCGAGGGCACACTCGGTCGCACCGTGGCCGTAGCCATCAGCTTTCACGACAGCGCAGATCGCCACCTTCGGGCCGACATGCTTTTGCACGATGCGGAAATTCTCGCGCAATGTGCCGAGCGAGACTTCGGCCCAGGTGCGGCCGTCAAGCGCAAGCGAGCGCCGATCGGGCAAAACCAGGCGTTCAAGGCGAGGGGCATTCACTTTGGCGATTATAGCCACCGCATTGGCGCTGGGGGCTGGCGAACCGGCGTCGCTTGAGGACTTCGGTAACGCGGGATCTTTGTCATGCGCTGGTGCCAGGTCATTCTCTAGTTTCTGCCCAAGGTGAAGTTCACGGTGATCTCCGTTTCCACCTCGATTGGAGCGCCGTTCAGGACATAGGGGCGATACCTCCATTGCCTGACGGCGTTAACCGCAGCCGGCGCCAGCATGAAGGGGCCCCTGATGACGGTTAGACGTTCGATTGTGCCTGTCTTGCTGATGATGGCGCGCAATTCGACCGCCCCCTGAATGCCGGCCTGACGGGCAAGCGCCGGATAGTCCGGTTGCACCCGATAGGTCAGTCCGCCTTCGGCCCAATGGGAAATTGCAATTGGATGTGAAGCCACAGGAGCAGGCGACGGCAAAACAGGTGTCGGATCGCCTGGATCGGAAATGACATTGCGACGCCCGGGTTCACCCGTCGCACCGGGAATCCCGAAGTTTCTGACATCCGGCGCTGGAGCGGGTCCAAGGTTGTCGATCGGCGTGGTTGCCTCCGGAATCGACGGTGGGGCGGTGATTTCGCTCCTGTTTGGATTCGAGCCGCGAGCCGGTCTCTGATCGCCGGACCGTTCGGGCGCGGGTTGCGCGGGAGGCGGGGCGACAAGGTAAGGATCGAACCAGGCAAGGCGAGGGGGGCCTTGGACGCTGAGCAGCGGGATGAACAGCAGCAAGCTCACCGCTAAGGCCTGCATGATAAATGAGGCAACGGTAGTCCATCCGCGACCGGCAGACTGATCCCAGGTCTTCTCCAGGGTGTCGAACATGATGTCCTCCAGAACGGCCCGCTTGCCTGTACAGACACCTGGAAGCTGTGGTTTGATCCCGCGAGCCAGCGCTTGAGGAACGTCCTCATGCCAACTTGTTGCAGGATGTCGCGGGATCGCCGTTTCGTCGGTGAGAAAAAGCGTGGGCGGCGACAAGCAAAATAGAGAAGGCCGCATGCTTGATGCGGCCTTTGGAGAACGCTTGTCGTTTCTGACCTGGAACTAACTTCCCTCCCGCAGTGTCGCTACTGCTTTGGGGGAGTTGTGGGCGCCGGTTTATTAGCGGGCGGCTTCGTTCCCGTGGTGGTGGATGGTCTAGCAGGCTTGGCTGGAGTTGTGCCGGCAGCCGGAGCAGGAACGCCCGACTGCGTGTTATAGGCATCGACAACCGGCTGAGTGATATCGACCGCTGGACCGTACCAGATCACGGGACCGCGGGGCCACTGCTGCGACGTATCCAGAATCATGCCGTATCCATGGTCGGCGGCGTACTTAACGATGAGGGGCGCCATCTTGGAGAGGATGCGATTGCCGATCTCGCCCTGCTGACCCTGGAAGTCCTCCTGCGCGTCTTGTTGAGCGCGGTCGAAGCTTTTCTGCTTGCCTTCGATCTGCTTTACAAGTTTGTCGCGCGACTCGTCATTCAGCTTATCCTGTTGAGCGTTGAGCTGCTTTTTCAGGCTGTCGATCTCGTCTGCCGAATTTTTCAGCTCGGACTGTTTCGGCTCGAATTTCTTGCTGAGCGTCTGAAAATCGCGCTGCCCTTCGTTGGAGGCAAAAATCGCCTGCTCGATATTGATGGTGCCCACCATGGTGCCGGTAGCCTTGAGTGTGGCTGCGGCCGCGGGGTTGGTCGGGGCGGCAGAGGGAGCGTCAGGTGGGGCGGCCGGAGAAGCAGCAGATTGCCCCGCCTGGGCCAGGGAGAACAGGGAGAGGCCGAACACAACGGCCGCGGTACGGACGAACTTGCTGATCATTGGGTCGTTTGAACTCCTTCGAAATATTCGGGAACTTAGCATCCAGCTCGTAAGACTCTAACAATCGCTACCGAGCCAATCAGGTCTGGCGCGGTTAGCGCGCCGGAGCACACGCCACCCGGCTCCTCACGCCAACACTCAAGCGCGGTCATCATCTTCCTGAATCGGGTGTTGACATTCAGGATTATACGAAGGGCAAGAAAAAAGCGTCAAACCCTCGTGGCGGCAACAGGCGCTGGCGGTCGCCGGTAACAACGTCGGCGATCTGCTGGAGGCAGCATACTGGTTCTCCTGTACCATCTCTTCGATGCACGAACTGGCCGAGCGGCTGTTGAGGACAATTCGCAAGCAGGAATTCGTGCGCCCGGGCGACCGCGTGGCCATGGCCGTTTCCGGTGGGGCCGATTCGCTAGCGATGATGATGCTGCTGCTCGAGCTACGAAGCGAGCTCGGGATTGTGCTCTCGGTCGCGCATGTGAATCATAAGCTGCGGGGCGCCGAATCGGACCAGGACGAACAGTTCGTGGCGAAGTTAGCGGCCGAACAGGGGCTGGAACTTTTCGCCTGCAAGGCTGCCATTGATCGGAACTCAGGTTCCGGCCTTGAAAGCGCGGCCCGCAAGTTGCGCTATGAATTCTTCCAAGAGCTGACCCGGACCGGCAGGGCGACAAGAATTGCGACGGCCCACACGCTCGACGATCAAGCCGAGACTCTACTGCTGCGCATGTTTCGCGGCACAGGGATTCGCGGGCTCGCTGGGATCCTTCCCCGGATGCAACTGCAAAGCGACGGGCGCACTTGCGGCGAAGTCGTGCGCCCCCTGCTCGGTTTCCGGCGAGCGGAATTGCGGGAATACCTGAACGCGCGACGACAGGATTGGCGCGAGGATTCGTCAAACCAGGATGTGACGTTTGTCAGAAACCGATTGCGCCGGAGATTGATGCCGCAGATCACGAAAGAATTCGGTGAAACGGCTCTCGAACATTTGGCCGAACTCGCGGAAATTGCGCGAGCGGAAGAAGAACTAGGAAGTCGGTACTCACTCGTGGCCCGGTTGCTGAGGGAAGGAGAAAGAAGCCCAGCAGCGTTGAATGTGGAACAACTAGGTACCCTCCCACTGGCGTCGGCACGACGGGTGGTACGGGCTTGGATTCAGGCAAACGCTCCAGAAACCGGCATTTCATTCCGGCTGGTCGAGGAGGTCCTTGAGCTGGCCAGAGGTCCGGCGGGTAAGAAGCTCGAATTGCCGGGCCAATTGGCCGCGGGTTGTGCACGAGTGCTGCGACGTCGGCGACAGGAACTCGTGCTAGAGGCATCCACCAATCGTGCGGAGAACTACGAATATACGCTACCCGTGCCGGGGATAATTTGCTCGCCGGAGCTCGGAAAGCGCTTCGAAGCGGCGGTGGTCGAGGCGGCCAGCGTACCCGAGCAGTTTCGGCAGGAGTTGCTCGATCCCGCGCGATTGGATCAGAACATTGTCATTCGAAACTGGCGCGCGGGAGATCGTTTCTGGCCCGGGCACACCAAAGCTCCCCGGAAAGTGAAGGAGTTGCTCGCCGACCGTCACCTGACCGGCAGAGAAAAAAAGATGTGGCCGCTCGCGGTATGCGGTGGAGAGGTCGTGTGGATGCGGGGGTTCGCTGCTCCTAAGGCGTGGCTGGCGGGATCGGGGAAAGCGGTATGGATTCGGGAAAAGTGAGTTCTTGAGCGGAATCGGACGAGTCGGGCACTACCGAAGAAGCGTGCGGAATACTCGCCGGACTTGCTCTTCGGTGGCCTCGAGCGAGCCGGAATTGTCGATTACGAAGTCGGCGGCCTTGACTTTTTCTTCGTCGGAGATTTGCGCCGCCATTCTGCGCGCAACTTCGGCGCGAGCGGCGGCTTCGGAGATTCCCTGCCGCTTGGCAAAGCGCTGGATGCGCTGTTCGGGCTCGCAGGTTACGACGATCAAATAATCAAAACGATCGGCGGTGTGCGCTTCGAGGATCAGCGCCGCTTCCACGAGGGTAATCGCGTTAGGGTCGCGCGCACCGATATCGTCCATCCATTCATTCTCGTGCCGGATGACCGCGGGATGAACAATGGCATTGAGTTCCTGCACGCGAGGCTGTGGTCCTCCGAAGGCGGCTTCGGCAAGTTTGGAGCGATTGATACCGCGGTCGGGATTGAGGATGGCCTCGCCGAAGGTACGAACGATTTCCTTGTAGACCGGCCGACCCGGCTCCATGAGCCAGTGGGCAATGGCATCGGCCTGGATCAGGTGGGCCCCGAGCTTAACAAACATCTCGCCGACTACGGACTTGCCGCTGGCGATACCTCCGGTTAGGCCGAGTTTGAGCAAGAGAACCTCGTGGAAGTCAGGAATTAGAAATCAGATTGCAGAATCCGGCGAGAGCGGATGCTCTGCGCGCGCCCCGATGACTGTGAATATTGGCTCATGGCGTCTCTTTTGCAATCTGAAATCGAATCAATAACCTCTACTTGCGCGACAATTCGGGGACGCGACTTGCGCGACGAAGTCTGGCCGCCTTCACCGTGTTGGCCATCAGCATGGCGATGGTGAGCGGACCGACGCCGCCGGGGACGGGTGTGATGGCTCCGGCGATCTCGGCGACTTCGGGGTGCACGTCGCCGACGAGCGTAGAGCCTTTAGCAAGAAACGTGGCCAGCCGTTTTGCATTTTGGGCTGAGTTGCCGGGGAAAAAGCGGTCGAAATCGGCGCGCTCCGTGACCCGATTGATACCAACGTCAATCACAGTGGCTCCGGACTTAATGAAATCGTGTGTGATCATGCCGGCGCGTCCGATGGCGGCAACCAGAATATCGGCGCGGCGGCAGACGGCTGGCAGGTCGTGGGTTTTCGAGTGGCAGACCGTGACCGTCGCGTTCTGGTTCAGCAGCAGCATCGCAACGGGCTTGCCGACGATATCGCTCCGGCCCACGACAACGGCTTCGCGGCCGGCCACCGGAATGCCGTTGCGTCGCAGAATCTCGATCACGCCGGCAGGCGTGCACGGCACAAGCCCAGGCCGCTGCGTGGAAAGGAAGCCCACATTCATGGGATGAAATCCATCGACATCTTTGGCAGGATCAACGGCGAGGAGGACCTGCTTGGAGTCGATTTGAGGCGGCAAAGGCAGTTGGACCAGAATTCCGTCGATTTCTCCACGTTGATTGAGCGAATCTATTAGAGCCAGCAGATCTGCGGTGGAAACAGATTCGTGCGGAGAATGTTGTTCACTATAGATTCCGACCTCGGCACAACTCTTGACCTTGCCGCGCACATAAACCTCGGAAGCAGGGTTATGACCGACGAGGACGACCGCGAGGCCTGGATGAACGCCGGAAGCGGAAAGTTCCCGCACTTCGGCGGCGACCTCAGTTCGGATTTCACTCGCCAACTTGGTACCGTCAAGAATCTGGGCCGGCATTCCACCTCGCGTGCTGCGTTCACAGAATTTGAAAGGAATTTTATCGCATCGAGTGGCTGTAAATGAGCGCAGTGGTGGTTCAAAGCAACCAAGCCGAGTGGAAAGAGCGCGGACGATCGGCGCTACAATAGGTTCCCTATGATTTCTCAGGACTTGCTCGACATGCTCGTTTGCCCTGTCTGCAAGCAGTCTCTGCTACTTAAAGAAGACGGGACTGGCTTGAAATGCGGTAAATGCAGCCGCGTCTATCCGATCCGCGACGACATTCCCATCATGCTGGTTGACGCCGCCACAATTGAAGCGGAGTAACCCGGACTGTCCATTTGCGGTTCCTGTCCCAGTTCAGCGCGCCACAATGTGTCAATTTGGAGCCTGGCAAGCCACTTCTCGGCCATCTCGCCATTGTGGAAAACCTGCGCAACTAATTACAAACATGACGTTTCCCATGAACGGCGCCAATCGTTGATACCCCACTTAAGGGGTACGAAAGTTACGGCATTCCAATTGCATGCAACGAAGTGCATTGCCGATGAGTCTAACGTACGAGGAAGGGGACGGGAGGTGAGGGTGATGACTATGAAAGACAGGTTCACCGTGACGGAGTTGTCAGCCTTGCGAAACGATCTGCTGCAGAGCGGGATGGTGGACTCGCGGGAAGCAGCAGAGCTTCTCCAGGTTTTCCTTATGGGACGGGGGTATGGCGTTTCACCGCAAGCAGCTATAGACGCTGCGGGCCGGGTGGAGATGGCAGGGTGCTCTTTGCCCGTGCTGGAGCAGGAACTCGAGGGGTTGGCGTTAGTAATGTAATCGCCTGACGGCGATCAGGTTTGTGCAAGCCGGACAACACGAGGTTAATCGGAGACCCGCCCATTTGCGGCAGGTTTTCCCAGTGCGAAAAGCCGGGCGAAACTGCCCGGCCTTTTGTTTCTGGGCGGAGGGAACGCCCCTACCTTTCACAAGTCTTGGACTGCCTGCCGCAGGTCACGAGCGATCGTTGCCGGATCGGACCCGGGCTCAAACTGCAGCGGCTTTCCGATCCGAAGCGTGATCATCCCCGGCCGCGCTCGTCTCCTGCCGGCTTTCTTCACGTCAAATAGTCCATCAATCCGAACGGGGAGGACCGGCACCCTAAGATTGTTTGCGAGCAAGCCGACACCAGTCTGGAACGGACCGAGTTTCCCGTCTTCGGTGTGCCGGCCTTCGGGAAAAACCAACACGCTGTAGCCACGGTCGACAGCCTCTCCGGCGTAGGCGAAACTCTTGCGGAAGCCAGCCTCGCGTGGGAGAGGGAAGAGATTGAGCAGCAGGACGCCGAGCATCCATTGCATGCGGTCATAGAGGCGAAGAAACCAGAATCGAGTCGGGGCAGGCGAGCGCAAAGCCTCAAGCGCTTCTCCGCCCGTGGCGGTCGCGAGCCGGTGCCGAATTCGCCCCGGGAGTGCGGTTTGGATGAAGCCGACGTCCACGTCGTCGATGTGGTTCGAAATAACCAGCAGCGGCCCGTCCACCCCCCGCAGGTTTTCACGGCCAACAATCCGAGGCCAACCGAGCAAGAACACCGCCGGCCTCAACAGAAAGTAATGAACCGCCAAACGAACCCACTGCGCGGGCCGGCGCAGAGTCCAACCCGGATAGTGAAACTCGCGCCGTACCCTGGATTCGCCCCGAAGCAACTTCTCGAGATCGGACACTTTGGCAACACTCGAAAACCTCGCCTCGCTCAAGTCCACCTGATAGCGATCCTCGAGGGCTCCAAGCAGTTCCACACGCTCCAAAGAGCTCATGCCCAAATCGTCTTTGAGGTCGGCGTCTGGAGATAATTTTGGAGCGGCGCGGCCGGTCAGTCGAGCCAGTAGTTCCGACAGAGGGCTCGCGGTGGATTCGTGCCTACCTTCGTCGACGCCTTCGCTCATGCGATCGGCGACTACATCGCAAACCACATTGCGCCGGGGCTTGCCGGTCGAAGTGCGCGGAAAATCCTCTCCGGGCCACACAAACCATGTTCGTATGCGCTGGTATTCTGCGAGACTCTTATTTGCCTGCGCAACGACAGCCTTCGCATTCGTTCTTGGATCACGCAGAATGAGGACGGCACAGGGTTCTGAGTTTCGGCCGCGCCCGACGCCGACGACCACGGAATCGCGCACATCGGGTTGGGCCCGCAAAGCCGCCTCGAGATCCTGCGGATAGACATTCATTCCAGCGGCGGTAACAATGACCTCTTTCTTACGCCCTTTGAAAAATAGATTGCCATCCGCGTCAAGTTCGCCCAGGTCGCCGGTGCAATACCAGCCTTCCTCGCCTGCAACCGGAGCCAATTCATGGCCGTTCCAATAGCTGCTGGCAACTCCAGAGCCGCGCACGAGAATCTCGCCGTCAGCTGCCAGCTTGATTTCGCGGCCCGGAAGCACTTTGCCGATCGACCCTCGGCTGGTATGAAAGGGGTGATTCAGACTGATGAGCGATGTGGTTTCCGTCAGGCCATAGCCCTGTATCACGGCATAGCCAAGTCGGTGCCAGAACTCCTCGGTTTCGTGTTCGAGCGCTGCCCCGCCGCTTATGATGGCCCAGAATTTCCATCCGAACCAGCGGCGGATGTGGCGGAAGGTCCACCAGCGGCGCAGGAAATGTTGCTTCGCGGCGAGTGCGTAGCGCGCAGCAAAATCCGAGCGGTGGTTGGATCCGGCCTGATGCAGATGGTGGCCGCCTTTCCGCTCGGCAACGGCATCTGCATCGACATCGCGCTCGATTTGTCGTTTGAGAGAGTCAATCAGACGCGGCACCGCAACCAGAACCGAGACGCGCTCACGCTGGATCGTCGAAATTATCTCCACGGGATTGAATGTGTTTTCGAAGACAACTGTTGCGCCCAGGAGTGGGGGGAGGAATATCCCCAGGAATTGCCCGAAGACGTGGCTGAGAGGCAGCAGATTGAGAAAACGTAAGGGGTGTACGAAGCGCTCATACCTAAGATACTTGTCGATTTCAGCGGCGAGCGGCGCGAGGTTCCCGGCGACGTTGGCGTGGGTGAGTACGACCCCCTTAGGATCGGCCGTCGTGCCTGAGGTAAATACGATTTCGAGCGGATCGGAAGGTTGTATATCGCCAGGACATAAGCCCTCCGCGGAATGGTGGTCGACCGCGGCGGCGAGCCCGGCGGGATCAAGCGTTGGCAGCCCGGCAAAAAGCGATGCGCGGTCGGGGGAACACAGGACAAGTTTAGTGCGGACCCGCTCGCTGACGCGGCGGACAAAATCAGGGCTGGACCCATCATCGACCGGGACCGCAATCACGCCCGAAACGGAGCAAGCTAGAAACGCGGCGACCCACTCGGCGCAGTTGGGACTCCAGAGAAGAACAGCATCCCCTTTTGCGATGTTGCGGGACGCCATTTCGCGCGCAAACTTCCGGGCAATGCCGGCGACACTCTCATATGACCAGCGCTCGCGGCGATATCCGCGAGGAAACACATAGGCCATCCCGCCTCCCCAGCGCTGGAAGGAGTCGAGGAACTGGGCGCCCATTTGTCCCGGAACACTTGCCCGCACACCCTGTTTAGTAGCACAATTCCCGAGTCTTTACAGGAACTCTTTGCCCGGCGCAAACAGATTGGGGTTGGAATGGCAGGAAACTATCTTGAACGAGTGACCGGCATTGTTCTGGCAGTAACGGTAATTTCTCTGCTCTCGTGCCAGAGTCCGATTGCCACAAACCAGCCCAGCCCTAGCGCACGAGTGGAGACGCATGTTGCGAGTGGCCCGATCCGCGATCTGAGCCAGGACGAAGCCTCGGGCGGGCATATTCTCCGCAAGCACGTGGGCCAGACCGATGACGAGCTTCGCGAGCGGTTGAAGCGGGAGCGTCAGATCTCCGGGGCGTCGACCTATGCCGATCGTGCCACGGCCGAGCGAGCGGTTGGCTCCGCGATTGCCCAATCGCAGAGCCGGATCGAGCGATGGCTGGACCGCCCTGGTGGCCACGCCAACCTCGTGCTCGACTATGACAGTCCCGAAACGATTGGCCGGACGATGAATCGCGGCGAAGAGCGGTCGCATCCCTGTTCTCATGCGCTCGTAGTTTTGAAGTATGCAGGGCCCAACGACTACTACGTTTTGACTTCTTATCCGGAGTGCCGCTGATGAAACCGCCCAACCCGAGGGTAGAGATGACCGCCGAAAGTTTTCCCGCTCTGCACGCGTTTCTGCGCGGGTACTTTCACGAGGACGTGAAGGACGAATACGGCACCGCACCCGAGGCCGCGGATCAATTCTGCGAGGATGCGGAAAGCGACGAACGGATCCCGGTGGCCCGGGAGTGGCAGAAGGTTGTGGAATTGACCGACGGCCAGACCGTCGCCCTCAACGCCGCTCTCAAGAGATTGGGCTCCGCCATTCAGCTAACAGAGGACCAAATACCCAAGATCTCGGGAATTTTCGCACGTTGCCTGGGGGCCAAATCCCCCCACAAAGTGGCGAATCAGTAGTAGGCAGTTTTTGTGTATCGCAAGGCGAATGAAGCAGTTAGGGCGCAGGCGCGAATGCAGAGAAGCTCCGTGAGAAACCCGGCCCCCCGGGTTGCCGTGAAGAAGGAGAACCGACATTTCCGGGCAGCTGCTGCCATGCTCTGGACCGCGAAATCCCTAAAAACAATGGGCTGTGACGTAGCTCACCGCGCGTTTGTATTGAGTATCGCTACCGTCTGTGCCTATGGGAAGGCCAGCAACCTTCCAACTAGCCACCATCTCCAGGAGCTCTGCTATGCCGCAGGATACAATCACGATCACCGATAACCGCACCGGCCAGACCTATACGCTGCCGATCGAAAACGAAACCATTCGAGCGATGGATCTGCGCAAAATCAAGACGAACCCCGACGACTTCGGCCTCATGACGTACGATCCAGCCTTCATGAACACGGCCTCCTGCCGAAGTTCCATCACTTATATCGACGGTGACAAGGGCATCCTGCGGTATCGAGGATACCCGATTGAAGTGCTCGCCGAACACTGCACGTTCCTCGAAGTCACGTACCTCTTACTCTTTGGAGAGCTGCCCACTTCTGCTCAGCTCAAGGATTGGGTGAATGAAATTACCCATCACACCATGATTCACGAGAGCACCAAGAAGTTCATGGAAGGATTCCGCTACGACGCTCATCCGATGGCTATGTTCGTGAGCACGGTGGCGGCACTTTCCGGCGTCTATCCCGAATCGCGTAATGTTCACGATCCCGCGATCCGGCTGCACCAGATCAAGCGGCTGATCGGCAAGGTGCCCTCGATTGCCGCTTTGTCGTACCGACATAGCGTCGGCTTCCCTTATGTCTATCCCGATAACGATCTGAGCTATCCCGAGAATTTCATGAACATGCTGTGGAAGATGGTCGAGCCGAAATACGCCGCCAATCCGGTTATCGCGCGCGCGCTCGACATTCTCTTTATCCTGCATGCCGACCACGAGCAGAATTGCAGCGCCAACGCCATGCGCGCAGTGGGCAGTTCGTTGGCCGACCCATATCTGGCCACGGCCTCGGCGGCATCTGCCCTCTCCGGCCCGCTTCACGGCGGTGCCAACGAGGAAGTGTTGCGCATGCTGGACGAGATCGGCTCGAAGGATAACGTGCCCGCCTACATCAAGAAGATTAAAGAGGGCAAGGGCAAGCTGATGGGATTCGGCCACCGCATCTATAAGAATTACGATCCGCGCGCGAAAATCATCAAATGGACTGCCGACCGCGTGTTTGAAGTAACCGGCAAGAACAAGAAGCTGGAAATTGCCCTTGAACTGGAACGGATCGCCCTGCAGGATGAGTATTTCGTCCAGCGCAAGCTCTACCCAAACGTGGATTTCTACTCCGGCATCATGTATCAGGCCATGGGTTTCCGGCCGGAGATGTTCACCGTCCTGTTCGCCATCCCGCGCACCTGTGGCTGGCTGGCACAATGGCAGGAAATGCTCACCGACCCCGAGCAGAAGATCGCCCGGCCACGTCAAGTGTGGGTTGGACACGAAACGCGCGAGTTCGTGCCTGCGGAACGGCGCGTTGCCGTGGCGGTGCGGTAGAACAAGCTTGAAGGACAGGAGTCAGATTGCGGGAGGGCATCTTCCAACTTCAGCAGTCTGACTCTTTTGAGTTAGGTTTTCCTGCGCGGCATCCCAATCTCCATCCCGCAACCGGACGTACACTCCCTTTTGGTAACCCAGGTAATCGTCAGTAACCATCGGGCTTGACGCTACCAGCCTTACAATGATCGAGACCGGTGAAGTCGGAGGCCCGAAGGTCAAATTGCGAAGGTAGTTACCGCGAAACCGCGGGCGACGGGCCCACTTGCTTAGCATAGAGCTCGTGTCTCTTTGCTTTCAGGTGACCTCTGACATCTGCCGTCCCTGGAGTCTGGAATCCTATGGCGTTCGTCTTCGGATTTAACAAGCAGAAAGTTCTCAGTGCCGCGGAGAAATTTGTTCAGCAAGGCAAGCTTCAAAATGCCATTGCCGAGTACGAAAAGATCCGCAAGCACGATGAAAAAGACCTGACGGTTGCCAACACGATCGGCGATCTCTATGCGCGCTTGGGCGACACGGGGAAGGCAATCGACTGCTTTAAATCGGTGGGGGATGCCTACGCAGCCCAGGGCTTCACGGTGAAGGGCATCGCCATGTACAAAAAGATCACCAAGCTCCAGCCCAGCATGGATGGATCTTTGAAACTGGCGGAACTCTACACGCAGCAAGGACTGTTCAATGATGCTCGGGCGCAATACCTGCAAGTAGCGGAAGACTTCATGAAGAGCGGGGACCTGGAACAGGCGGTGCGGCTATTCCAAAAGGTTCTCGAAATGGACCCTGAAAATGTGCCCATGCGGGTGAAACTAGCCGAAGTTTATGTCAGGCTCGGCAAGAAAAAGGAAGCATGGGAAATCTTCAGCGCAGCTGCCGAGTCGTTGCGCGCACGCGGGTCACTGGCGGCGGCGGAAGATATTCTGCAGCGCATGCTGGTGCTCGACCCCGGCAACAGTTACGTTCTACTGATGCGGGGACGGGCGGCGCTTGACAGCGACGATCCGAAAGCTGCGATTCAGTACCTGGAGAGGGCGGCTGACATCGATTCCCACCCCGAAGGATTACGCGATCTCCTGAAGGCCTACGTGGAGAGTGGCGACCTGTCCAAGTGCGCGCCACTGGCCGAAAAGCTGTTAACGGTTCACAACGATCCCGAGGGACTGTTCCTGCTGGCAGAAGGCGCGGCTCGCCTGGGCTATTACAACAAGAGTCTGGAGATTTACAGCGCTCATGCGGAACGGCTGTTGGCCACTGACTCGACCAAGTTGCTGGGCAACCTGCACTCCCTGATTGCCCAGGTTCAGGATGACGCTGGCGCTCTCGAAAGACTCTCGGAGCTTCTCAAGAAGTCGGGTGAGAGCACCCATGCCAATGAGGTCACTGAGTTGCTGGCGCATGCGTCGGTGAAAAGCGGAAACCTTGAACGAGCTCGTGATCTCTATCAAGAACTGGCCGGGAGCGAACCGCAGAACACGCTGCACGCACAGAATTACCAGCAGATCACCGAACGCCTGCAGGGGATCACGGCGCCCGCGATCCCCGGGATTACCGCCGAAGAAGGAGCTTTGATCGTCGAGGAACTCGAAGCAACGGCGCCCGTGATCGATCAGGCGTATCCCGACCAGGTTGCAATCTCGGTGCGGGCAGCAGTCACCGATGCCGACCTCTTCCTGTCTTACAACCTGCCGGAGAAAGCGCTTGTGCCGCTGCTTGGCGCGCTGCCTCAAGCGCCACGGGACGTCCGTCTGAACCAGCGCTTGGCCGCCTTGCACACGCGCTTCCAGCATTTTGCCGAAGCGGCTGTCTGTTGCCGCACACTGGAGACCGCCTTTCATGATGCCGGGTACCCGGACGAAGCCGTCCGTTATGGAGAACTGGCGGCGCGTTACGAACAAAACACGGGCGCGGCCGTGGCCGGCGATGTAGCTCCGGCCGCGACAGCCAAATCCCTTCCTCTGGTTGAGCAGACGCACCCAAGCGAAGCCATGGCGCAGCCGGAATTTACGATCGAGAAAATGGCCGATGTTTCCCCGGACGCCAAGGACGACGTGTCCTCCGAGTGGGAGCATACCCTGACGGTCGACGACGGTACGTCGCAAGAAGCAGCCCCTGTCCACACGCCGGTCGACGCCGAGAAGGACGTGGAGATCACCGAAACAACAGAAGAGATCCGCTTCTATCTCGAGCATTTCATGGTTGATCAGGCGCGGACAGCCTTCGAGAGACTTGAGTCGCTGACGCAGGATGCCGCGGTTCTTGACCCATTGCGCGTTGCTATCGAATCCGGCGTGCAGACATCGGAGGAGCCGGCGGAGGAAATCGCAGAGATCAATGCCGACGATCCGCCGACATTTGAAATTGACTGCAAGACGCCGTACGTCGAAGAAGTTCAAAAGGAGCCCGGGTTATTGCTCGGCCATGCCCATGGGAATCACGAGGGCACCGCGCCGGAAGTCGCAGGGGAGCAACTGGAGGTTGCGCACACGCAAGACACGCGTTCTGAAGTCACTCCATCAGTGACCCAGCACACGATCGCCGCGTACGCAGGAGCGTCGCCTGGTGAGCCGAACGAATTGACCGCTCTGGTCGCGGATCTCGAAAGCTCGCTTGGCAATTCGTTCCCCGCGGCATCCACTGACGAGCCTGCGTCGACCGAAGCGCAAGAGAACAATTCGGAGGAAGAGCCTTCCTGGGCAAAGCCCTCAACTGCGGGAATACCGGGTTGGCCAGGCGCCTCACCAGCACAACAGGTTCCGATGCCGTCGCCGGTTTTCGACGCCCACGCGGTTGCGCACGCTGATGCCGCGACCATGTCAGAGGCAATGCCGGGAAGTGCGTCATTCGCCGCTGGCGCCGCGGGCGCTGCCGTTCCAGCAATAATGAGCTACAGCACGGCACCCGTGCGCCCATTGGGGGGCGACGCGCAGGCTTCGCATCCGGCCGGAGGGGTGGACCTTTCCGAGATATTCGGTGAACTGAAAACCGAACTCGAAGATGGCGCCGCCTCTACGGATGAGGACCCCGAGACACACTACAATCTCGGCGTGGCTTTTCGCGAAATGGGCCTTTTGGATGAGGCGATCGCCGAATTGCAAAAGGTCTGCAGCGCCATTGACCATGGACATCCGTTTTCCCAGACCATCCAGACGTATACCTGGCTCGCTCAGTGCTTTCTCGATAAAGGTGTGCCCCAGGCTGCCATCGACTGGTACGAAAAAGCACTTAACATCCCGGGACTCGACAACCAGGCACGGGTGGCGATCAATTACGAATTGGGATCGGCCTGCGAAACCGCGCAAGACAGGCCCGGGGCGTTGCGACACTTCACCTATGTCTACGGTGCCAATATCGACTATCGCGACGTGGCCGAGCGGATTCAGGCCCTGAAGTCGTAGAATGCAAGAGTGGATCTGGGGGCATGCGCAAGGGGTGGACTGAATCCCGCGCTCGTTCTGGAGTCAATCACCAGGATGAACCAACAGGACTACCAGCCATGGTAACCATCCCACGGCGACGCATGCGATGACTTCCGATCCCAAGCTGCCCTTGACCACCGAACCGCCCCCAGTTGTCGAGATTTCGGCATCGTGCTCTGAGTCGCCGGCAAGCCAGAGGGCCTTGCGCAGCGGCGATAGTGTTCCGGGGAAGGCGCGCGCAAGGGCTCATTTGTGGCTCCGACGTCTGGGCGTATTGTCGTTTGTGTTTCTGTGCGCAACGCTTGGCGTCATGCTGATGATTATCCCGTGGCGCCCAGAGTGGTCATCCAACAGTTTGCTTTTCCAATATCCAGCCATTCGCGAACTGGTTACAAGCGGTTTCGTGCGCGGCGTCGTAACCGGCCTGGGCCTGCTCAATGTGTGGATGGGGTTCTGGGAGGCCATCCAGTATCGGGAAGACTAAAGTCATTGGGCGCCATCCATTGACGGCTCGGGAAGCGGGAGAGAGTTCAAGTGTACCGGGGATAACGGCCCCAACAACGAACGACCAAGAGATCTAGCTATGAGTGAACCGAAGCTGAAATCTGCTCCGCTGGCTTATAACAACGAGGCGTTTCTTGGTTCGCCCGACGGGCGAATCCTGCGCCTGCTTTCCGAGTACATCGAACCACTCTCACGCTTTCGCCGCGAGCAGATTCAGGACACAGTGGTGTTTTTCGGTTCGGCGCGCGTGCACTCCCGTGATTCAGCCGCCAACCAACTGAAAGATGTGCGCAGCAATGGCGCGGACGTGGCAACGGCAAAACAGGCGCTGGCAATGAAGCAGGCCGAAGCCGCCGTTGATATGGCGCGCTATTACGAAGACGCTCGCCGCCTGGCCTACCTGCTTACGGAATGGTCGGCACACATCCCGGCCCGGCGGCGACGCTTCGTCGTTACCACCGGAGGCGGTCCTGGAATCATGGAAGCTGCCAACCTGGGAGCGCACGAAGCAGGCGGAAAGACCATCGGCCTCAACATCAATCTGCCCTTCGAACAGTTTCCGAACCCGTACATTACTCCTTCTCTGAATTTCGAGTTCCACTACTTCTTCATGCGCAAATTCTGGTTTGCGTATCTGGCGAAGGCCCTGGTGATTTTTCCCGGCGGCTTTGGCACACTCGACGAGCTTTTCGAGATTCTGACGCTTGCGCAGACCGAAAAACTGGCAAAGAAAATCGTTGTCGTCATCTACGGCAGCGCCTACTGGAAGAAGGTCATCAATTTCGATGCCATGGCGGATGCCGGCGTCATATCGCCGCAAGATCTGGAGCTGTTCAAGATCGCGGACTCTCCCGAAGAGAGCTTCGAATTCTTGAAAGAAGGCCTGACCAAGTACCATCTCGGCCCCCAACAGCCAAAACGCACCGGCGAAGCAGCAACACCCGAAATCGCAAAGACGCGCCCCTAGCGTGTTTTCGGCAGGCGGGCAAAGCCGGCGGCAATCGTCGTCGAAACCGGCAACCTTTGGCGCCCTTTCTCCGTATACACTCATGTTGCTTACCGTTCTGACCTAAGGCGAATTGACAATGACTCTGCGAACTGCACTTGGTTGCGCCTTACTGATTCTCGCTTGCGCCCTTTCGGCGTTCGCGCAGCCACTCGCCCCTAACGAAATGCCGTCTGTGATCCAGGTTCCTGACGCCGCAAGAGCGAAAGCTGACTTTGACGCGATTACGGCCACCAATGCATATCTGGCACAAATTCCCGCCGACAAGACAGCCCGCTCCGACGCATATTTCGAAGGTGGCTACTGGTTGATCCTTTGGGACTTTCTCTATGGGGTGGTGGTCGCACTCCTGCTTCTGAATCTGCGATGGTCGGCGCGCATGAGAGATCTGGCGGAACGCATCACACGTTTCAAACCAGTGCACACATTTGTCTACTGGCTGCAGTATCTGGTCCTCACCACCATCCTCATTTTCCCCGGCACCGTCTATGAGGACTATTTTCGTGAGCACAAATACGGACTGGCCACGCAGACCTTCGGTCCATGGCTCGGCGATCAACTGAAAAACCTTGCCGTAAACGCGCACCTGGGCGGCATCCTGGTCACACTGTTGTTCGGCATCGTGAGAAAGATGCCGCGTACGTGGTGGATCTGGGGAGCCGGCGTAGCCTACGCTTTCATGATCCTGGTCGTGATGATTGCGCCAGTATATTTGGTGCCGATCTTCAATAAGGTCACACCTCTGCACGATCCAAAAATCGTCGACCCCATCCTGAGGTTGGCGCGCCAGAATGGGATTCCCGCTAAAGACGTATATGAAATCGATGCCTCACGCCAGACGACCCGCATGAGCGCCAATGTGAGCGGATTTGGCAGCACTATGCGCATCACGCTGAACGACAACCTCGTGCGCCGTGGCTCTATTGAGGAGATCCAAGCGGTTATGGGCCATGAGATGGGCCACTACGTTCTTAACCACATTTACAAAGGCCTTACGTTTGGTCTCATTCTGATCGTGGTCGCCTTCGCATATCTGCGCTGGTCACTCGACTGGACACTAAAGCGATGGGGCGATGCGTGGCAGATTCGCGGTATCGGTGATACCGCCGTGCTGCCGCTCGTTTTGCTGCTGGGATCGATCTTTGGCTTCGTTATCACGCCAATCATGAACACGTACGTTCGCACTCAGGAATACGAGGCCGACATGTATGGGCTCAACACGTCCCGCCAGCCTGATGGTTTTGCGCAGGGGGCAATCCATCTCGGCGAATACCGCAAAATGAGTCCCGGCCCGGTGGAGGAGTGGCTCTTTTTCGATCATCCAAGCGGCCGCAACCGCATTTACGCCGCCATGCGCTGGAAGGCCGAGAACCTCAAGCTATTCATGGAGGACCAGGGAAACGCGACGCCACCAGTTCCGATCGAAGCGGGGGAGCCGGGCAAGAAATGAGCGGGCGGATGGAGTAGGCTGAGATTGATGCCGTCGGCCCGTCTGCTCTACTACATCACCGACCGCTCGCAGTTCACTGGGGAAGAACCTGCGCGCCGCCGGGCCCTGCTCGCCAAAGTCGCCGACGCGGCATGCGCCGGTGTCGACTACATCCAGCTCCGGGAAAAGGATCTGAGAATTCGAGACCTTGAGCAGTTGACTTGCGAATGCGTCAATCTGGTGCGAGAACTGAGAAGTGCGAACCGGAAGCTGGAAACGAAACTTTTAATTAACTCCCGGGCCGACGTAGCGCTGGCAACTGGAGCCGACGGAGTGCACCTGCGATCTAATGACATTTCCCCAGAAGAGGCCTTCGGGATTTGGACATTGTGTGGCGCGAAAGTCGTCACCCGCCCGGCGAGGCCTGTTGTTGCTGTTTCCTGTCACACGAAGTCAGATCTCATTCGCGCTGAGTCCGAGAACGCAAGCTTCGCTGTCTTTGCGCCGGTTTTTGAAAAGAAAAATGCGCCTGGGGCGATTCCTCAGGGCCTGAATGCTTTGCGCGAAGCCTGTCGGGCCAAGATTCCCGTGCTGGCTCTTGGTGGCGTTACGTTTGAGAACGCGGCGAACTGCATCGCTGCCGGGGCCGCGGGCATCGCCGCTATTCGCCTTTTCCAGGAGAATAGAATCGATGAAGTAGTCCGCGCACTACGCGCACTCTAATCCATGGGCCAGCCCGAATCTCTCACACACGACTTGGAACGGATCATTACGCCAGCGCTCGTCGCGATTCCGGAAGGCCGGTTTCTAATGGGATGCGAGTCGGGTCAGGATAATGAAAAACCCGTACATCGAGTACGGACCGACCAGTTCATGCTGGCCGCGTGCCAGGTCACGAACATCGAATTTGAGCTTTTCGTAAGGAGCACCGGTTCGGCAGCGCCGCGCTTCTGGAGCGACGCCAACCTGAATTCTCCGGACCAGCCGGTGGTCGGTGTGTCGTGGGATGAGGCCACGCGATATTGCGTGTGGTTGAGCGCCGCCACAGGCAGGCACTTTCGATTGCCCACCGAAGCAGAGTGGGAGCGTGCGGCACGCGGAGGCCGAGAGGGCGCGCTCTATCCATGGGGCGATGCGCCTCCGCAGTCGCGGCTGGATTACGCAGAGCGCTGTGCTGGTGATTGGAGAACAGGACCGGAGCCCGTGGGTCGCGGCCAAGCCAATGGTTTCGGTCTTTTTAATATGTGTGACAACGTGCATGAATGGTGCAGCGACTGGTATTCGCCGACATACTATGAGATTTCGCCGGAGCGCAATCCACGCGGGCCGGACCTAGGAGAGCGGCGGGCATCACGCGGAGGGTCGTGGCGTCACCACATCAAAATGTCGCGCTGTGCGGCTCGCTCGAGCATCCCGCCCGGATTTCAATATGCCGATTACGGGTTTCGCGTGGGGTGCGACCAATTTCAGTAAAATAGCCCCATGAACCAGGCACTCGCCGCCATTCATGACTACTACAAGGCGTTCAGCACCTTGAACCTGGATGCCTGCGCGCCCTTCTTCAGTATGCCGTGCATGTTCGTCGGGAATCGAGGCACGTTCGCAGTGGCGGGTCGGGAGGATCTGGCGAAAGTGTTAGGTCAGACAATCGAAGCGTTACGAGCCACAGACTATCAACGTAGCGTATTCGTCGACCCCGAATTTACGGCCATTACGGAGAACGCGGTGCTCGTGCTGGGAGTGGCCGTACGATATCGCTCGTCGGGGACAGAGACTGCGCGAATCCCCATCGGTTACCTAATGCATCAGACTGAAGCGGCGTGGAAAATCGCCGTAGTCGCCTCCGCGCAATAGTCGTTTTTCTACGTGAAGCATAAGGGATGTTGAGGGATCATCGACATCCCGAGCGAAGCAAAGTATGCCTATGACTGAGCTTGCTCAACACTATCTCGACGAAATTCGACGCCAGATGCGCGGGCACAAGCGCATGGCCGAAAACGCCATGGCTCAACTCGAAGACCGGCATTTCTTGACGAAGATTGATGATGAGTCGAACTCGCTTGCCGTTCTCGTCAAGCACATCGCGGGCAACGCGCGCTCGCGCTTCACGGACTTCCTCGCCAGCGACGGCGAAAAACCCGACCGTTTCCGGGACCGCGAATTCGAAGTAACCGCGGTGACAACTCGCGAAGAGGTTCTGCGCTGGTGGCAAGAAGGCTGGGCAGTTATTTTTGCCACGCTCGACTCACTCACGCCCGCAGATGTTCTCCGCACCGTGACGATACGGCAGGAACCACACACCGTTTTGCAGGCGTTGAACCGTGCGCTTGCCCACTACGCGCAACATATCGGCCAAATCGTCTTTCTGGCGAAGCATCTGCGCTCGTCGCAGTGGAAGACACTCAGCATTCCGCGGGGAAAGTCTGAAGAGTACAAGACGGCGGCGCCGAAGACGCATCAGGCTGGGAGTTACAAGCCGCAGCATTAGGCTAAGGAGGTTGGCGCCAAAGCACCGTCGCCTGGCGGATGCCTCGTCATCCAATGGGGCCGTAGTATCGGTAGTGTCCCGTTATCTTCCAGTCGAATAGAACGTCCTCCATTTTTGGGCCTTGCCCAATATTGTGCACGATCATGTAGTTCCCGCTTGCGCCCTTCCGGTCAACGACGATGCCGATGTGCGGAACGTTGCCGCCGAGGTCATAAGTCACCAGGTCTCCGGGGCCATAATCCTGAGGGCGGCGAGTTATCGGCAACGGCTCTCCCTTACGTTGGAAAAAGACCATGAGGTTGGGGACGCGGCGATGATCGATGTTCGTATCGGTGTGCCCGAGAGCCCATTTCCATTTTCGAGGGTAGGCGGACAAATTGTGCTCCATGTCCTCGTGAA
>Ga0335080_10000146_pt1 | contig 61006 bp, 50 predicted proteins | sample Lox_Sample_34_FD_206720 | JGI IMG/M metagenome (GOLD analysis project Ga0335080, IMG submission 206720) | Soil microbial communities from Loxahatchee National Wildlife Refuge, Florida, United States - Lox_Sample_3.4 | ecosystem: Environmental > Terrestrial > Soil > Wetlands | place: USA... | reverse complement strand
TTTCACAAACGCCCCACAACCCGCCGCCGCACGAATTGGCTCTGGCACAGCCTCGCCTTCCGGGTTATACTCTTTCCATCAGACGGAAATTCCTCTTAGTCGTTCTCTCTCGGCAAACACTGCGGGTGAGAGGCGCAAAGGACAAAACAATGTTCATCGCTCTCATGCCGCGGGTCGCGTAAGCAGTTCCAGCGCACAGCTTTCTTCCTCTTGACTGAGCTTCGGTTTCGCTGAGCCTTTTTCGCGAAACCTCGTTTTTCTATCAACTTCGGATTCGTCGAAGCGCGTCCTGCTTTGCGCACACGCCGCTTTCGCAGAAAGAACCTGTAGGCCTCTATGGAAATGCAATTGGAACAGGAGCTTCGCGCTCCTGCGCCGCCCGCGTCACTTTGGGCTTCCGTCTGGGAAGCGCTACGCGGCTCGCACCAGGACTTCACCGCCGTCAATCTGAATCGCGCCATTCTCCTTCTCGCGATTCCCATGATTCTCGAGTTGGTCCTCGAGTCGCTCTTCGCCGTCGTGGACGTCTTCTGGGTCGCTCGCCTCGGTCCCGACTCCGTCGCCACCGTCGGCCTCACCGAGTCCATGCTCTACCTCGTCTTTGCCGTCGGCATGGGCCTGAGCCTTTCCACCACCGCTATGGTTGCGCGCCGCATCGGCGAAAAAAATCCCACCGCTGCCGCTGACGCTGGCGTGCAAGCCATCCTCATCGGCGTCGCCTTCTCCATCCTGTTTGGCGCGCCGGCGCTTTACTTCGCTCCCGACCTGCTCCACCTCATGGGCGCATCGCCCGCGATCGTCGCGCTCGGCTCCGGCTACACGCGTGTCGCGCTCGGCGGCTGCGGCGCGATCATGCTGCTCTTTCTCAATAACGCCATCTTCCGCGGCGCCGGCGATGCCGCTATCGCCATGCGCCTGCTCTGGGTCTCCAACATCATCAATCTCATCCTCGACCCTTGCCTCATCTTCGGCTGGGGACCATTTCCCAAACTCGGCGTTACCGGCGCCGCCGTCGCCACCTTCACGGGCCGCAGCATCGGCGTGCTGTACCAGTTCTATCGCCTCATGCGCGGCACCGAACGCATCCGCATCCTGCGCAATCAACTTCGCGTCCACTGGGACGTTTTGCTTCGCCTACTCCGCGTCTCGCTGATGGGCATTCTCCAATTCACTATTGCCACCACCAGTTGGATCTTCATGGTCCGCATCGTCAGCAATTTCGGCGCAGTCGCTCTCGCCGGCTACACCATCGCCATTCGCGTCGTAAACTTCGTCATCTTTCCCGCTTGGGGCCTCAGCAACGCCGCCGCCACGCTCGTCGGCCAGAATCTCGGCGCCAAGCATCCCGACCGCGCCGAACAAGCCGTGTGGCGCACCGGCTTTTACAATATGCTTTTTCTCGGCTCGATCGGCGTCTTCTTCATTCTCTTCGCCGAACCGGTCATCCGCCTTTTCACCAGCGACCCGATCGTCGTTTCGCTCGCCGCGTCCGCGCTGCGCATCATCAGCTACGGCAACGTCGGCTACGCCTACGGCATGGTCATGCTGCAAGCCTTCAACGGAGCCGGCGACACGCGCACGCCGACCATCGTCAACTTCTTCGGCTTCTGGCTACTGCAAATTCCCTTGGGCTATGCACTGGCTCTGCCGCTCCACCTCCGTTCCAACGGAGTCTACGTCGCCATCGTCGCCGCCGAATGCGCCATGGCTGCCGTCAGCATCCTCCTCTTCCGCCAAGGCCGCTGGAAAACCCAACGCATCTAGCCCTGTAGTGGCGGGTCTTTAGACCCGTTCCTTGCGCGGGTGCCCCACGTTTGCGCCGTTTGCATACGTGGGCTCTTTCTTTTCTTCGATGGCGCTGGTTTTGACCTTTCTTTCCCGCGCGCTCTCCCTTACTGCTTGTCGTACACCTGCGTTGCCGTCACCTTTTTCCCACTCGCGTCCGTCGCGCTCACCGTCACGGTCCGCGTCTTTCCATCCACCGACAACACGATCCGCGCCGTCACTCCCGCCTTTCCATTTTTCTTCGTCGTCGCCATCAACGTCCGCGCCCCTTCCAGTTTGTAGGCCCGCATATCGCTCGTCGGATCACCCGTCACCGCATAATCCTTGCCGTCATACTTTCCCGTCCACTCGCTATGGAACGCCTGTCCCTTGTCATCCGTCCCGTCAATCGTCACTTTCACTTTGTCGCCGTCCGCCGCATACACCACCGTCGAGTTCTTCGCCAACCCTGCCGCCATCTTGGACTTCGCCTCATTCAACTTCCACGTCCCCAAAAACCCATCGTCCGCCGCCCACACCGCGCCCGCTACACTCAACAACAACGCACTCACGGCGCACCACGCACCAATACTCAACACTCGCTTCCTTCTCATCGTCTCTCTCCAATTTTATTTTGGTTTCGCACCACCACGTCAGGGCCTGCCAAGGTTGCGCGCATTCTATACCCAATCCCGCCCCCGGAACCGCCGATCTCCCGATCGGCCTTCCTTTAATTTGTCATCCTGAGCCCGTCCCCGTCTGTCGCAGGCAGGCGTAGCGAAGGATCTTCTTTCTGTTTTGTAGGGACACGATACATGTGCCCCGCGCTACTCAAAGGGGGACTTGTTTCTCCCGTTTTTGCCTGCGTTTTGCACCTCCGAGGGAGGGCACGACTTCAGTCGTGCCGCAACCTGCACAGCTTCAACCTGGCTTTAGCCGCTGAGAAATTGTCGTTCCGTTGGGACGTCCGATCCTTATTTCCCTCCTTGTCATTTTGTTGTAGTAATAATGTTACATTCTCAGTGAAGAGGAAACGTCAAAGGGAGGAACCGCATCATGTCTGTCAGACGGGCGTTTGGTTGGATTTGGTCAAATACAGACAATCTCACAAAGTGGATTCAGGTTTTGGCCTTGGGGGTAGCTGCTTACTGGGCCTATACCCGATATATCAGGCTCGAAGCGCCCTCCGTCGAACTCAGAGCCGACGTCAACATCGAGATTAAAGAACAAAAAGCCGCTTTCGCCCCCGACTCTTGCTTTGTCAGAGCGGACGTTGAGGTTAAGAATAGCGGCGTGACCTCGTTCGACGTCGGGCAGCTACGTGCTGAAGTATGGCAGCGCCCGGATCTGCCGCAGCCCGGCTCTGTCAATCTTAACTTCCTAGACGTAAATCAAATCGAGACGGGCAGCCGGTTGACGACCGCGAGCCCTATCCCGAGACGTTCCGGGGGCACTATCCGTCTTCACGAAGCATCATGCACACGCTAACTTGGACACTCGGCAAACATCCTAAACAGCTTTATATCTTCCGTGTAGACGTGAAGGATCCCGAGGGAAACCTGTTGGGCTATAGCAGCCGCTGGACAGACGACTTGTGTCAATGAGTTTGCCAGGCGCTAGAGTTCCTGAAGCCGTCGCAGTTAACGCCGGTGCCGTACGTTTGCGGTTTTTGCATACGTGAGCCCTCGCCCTTCTCCAAATTCCTTACTCCCTCATCCTGCTAGTACGGAGGAACAAAGGAACCTAGCGCAGGAACCTAGCCAAGGATCTGCTTTTCTTTGGTGTAGGAGCCGGGTGCCGCCCCTTCGTCTCTAAGGGCACGGATTCTGACTTTTTATTAAGGTATGCGTGCCCCAGGGTTGGATGGTTCGAAACCTGGGTCTTGCTTTTTGGCCTGCTTCGCTTTAGACGCCGCTTGCCTGTGGAGTTTCGCGGGAAGGCCCGAACTTAACCGCGCAAAGCCGGCCACCCGCGCTTCCTGCTCTTCTTCCGGCAGCGTGGTGAGGTGGCGTTCGGCAATCGCGGTCAGTTTCCGCGCGGCCTCTTGTAGCGACGCTTTGCTTTGACGCTTCGCAGGCATATTTCCCTTCCTGACTCGACAGTACCATCCAGATGCACCTGTGGCAACGGCCCCTTGGTAAGCCTCGTACGCGCCACCACTTCAGATTTCTCTTGACAAATAGTAACTCCTATGGTAACATACTTCGTGATTATTGCTCGCCAACCCGCCCGTTTCCCTAACTCCTTTACCATCCGCACTTCCGCAACCTGCGTCCGTAACCCGTTTAGAATCCGCACTTACCGGTGCCGCCCGGATCTGCACATTCTAAACGACTTACAATCGGCAAATTTCTTTAGTAAGTCCTTTATCCCCATCAGCTACAACCTCTCTCGCAACTGCACCAAACAAACGACTTACAAACCCGTTAGAATCACCACTTACAAAAAACGCGCCCGCAACCCCTTTAGAATCCGCACTTCCAAAAGCTGCCAGGGGTGCCCCGAACCGGCTGTTCTTCCGAGCACTACTCACCACTCACTGCTCACTACTCACTTCTGTTACGCCATTGCTTCGTCTTGTACACTGAAAGGTCGAATCCCAGTGCTGCGTATCCATTCAGAGCGTAGAAGGAAATCCGTGGAGTAGAACTACCATGGCCGACACCCTCCCCATTTCCCCCGTCATGCAGGCACGCGCCGCCGACCGCGTCTCCGCGCAAACCCTCTCCGTTCCCTGGTACATCTGGACCAACGTCTTCGCCGTGGCTTGCAGCGTGGTAGGCGGCGCCTGGGACATTTCCTGGCACGAAAGCGTCGGCCGCGACACGTTTTGGACTCCCGCGCACCTGCTCATCCAACTTTGCGGCATTCTGGCCGGCTTCGGTTGCGGCTACCTGATTCTCTCGACGACCTCTCGCAAAGCGGCGCCGCTGCGCGCCAATTCCGTCACCGTGTGGGGCTTCCGCGGACCCGTCGGCGCCTTCCTGTGCGCCTGGGGCGCCGTGGGCATGATCACGTCCGCGCCGTTCGACAATTGGTGGCACAACGCCTACGGCCTGGACGTAAAAATCCTCAGCCCGCCGCACATTCTCCTCGCCCTAGGCATGACCGGCATCCGTTTCGGCACACTGGTGCTGGTGCTCGCGGAATGCAATCGCGCGTTCGGCGAATACCGCGTGAAACTCGAGCGCATTCTCTTGCTCTGCTTCATGTTCCTGATGGGCATCACCATCGGGGTCATGCAGGAAGACACGTTCCGCATGTTCATGCACGGCGCCAAGTTTTATCTGGTCGTGATGTGCATCGCGCCCATCTGGTTCGCTGCAGCGTCGCGCGCTTCCACGCATCGTTGGGCCGCGACCATCGTCACCGCCATCTACACCGCGACCCATCTCGCGTTCATGTGGATTTTCCAGCTCGTTCCCGCGGAGCCTAAGCTCGGCCCGGTCTACCAAAAAATCACGCACCTTGTCCCGCCGGATTTTCCGCTGCTGATCATCGTGCCGGCGATTGTCTTTGATTTGCTTCGCCGGTACATCAAAGACTGGAATCGCTTTGCGCAAGCGATTGTGCTCGGCGCCGCTTGCCTCGCCAGCTTCCTGGCCGTGCAGTGGCCGTTTGCGAATTTTCTGATGTCGCCGGCGTCGCGCAATTTCTTTTTCGCCACCAACAACGCGCCCTACTTCATTCGGCCCACATCGCCATGGGCCCGCTTTGAATTTGTGCCCACCGAAGCCACCGCGGCGCAATTCGCCGTCCTGATGTGCGTCGCGCTCCTCGCCGCCATCCTGACCATCGCGCTGGGCTCCGCCTGGGGCGACTGGATGCGCCGCCTCCGCCGCTAGTTAGGCGCCGCGACTCAGCACTTCAAGGAGCTACGAAAAAGAAGTCACGGAAAAGAAGGAAGAAGGAGAAAAAAGGGAAGCACGAAGGACAGCACACAACGGCGCCAGGTATTTCGGGCTGGCCCACGACACCGCGAAATATTTTCGTCCGCGCAGAAATCGCTGAATTGATTCGGATTTCATGTTCCTAGCCGCCTAATCCTTTTACTCTTCGCGCTTACAGCAATGCACCGATGGGACGATCGGCAGGATCGGCATATTAAGGCTGCAGGAGCGTCGAGATGTCTACCACGGCGGTTGTTCTGATTGTTGTGGCGATCATCGCGATTGCGGTGATTGCGTTTGCATTGTTTCGGACGCGGCAAAGCCAGCGGCTGCGCGCACGGTTTGGTCCGGAGTATGGCCGCGTAGTCGAGGAGACCGGAAGCCGGGTTCGCGCGGAGCAGCGGCTTTCCAAACTTGAGCAGCGCGTCGAGCGATTTCATATTCACCCGCTTACCGCCGCTGCCCGCACCCAATATGTAGAAGCCTGGCGGGTGATTCAGGCCCGCTTTGTCGACGATCCACAACACGCTTTGGCCGACGCGGACCAGCTCCTGCGCGAGGTCATGAGCAATCGCGGCTATCCGATCGCGGACTTCGACCGGCAAGCCGCCGACCTTTCCGTCCATCATCCCCACGTCGTGGAGCATTACCGCGCTGGCCACGAAATCGCCGTGCGCCAGGCCAAAGGCCGCGCCGGCACCGAAGATCTGCGACAAGCCATGATTCACTACCGCAAGCTGTTCGCCGATTTGGTTGAGGAACCGCAGCTGGCGCGTTCGCAAGCGGCAACGGATTCGAGTGTGGCGAGCGAGACGAGTACGTTTGCAGACCGCCAGAGATAGTCAGTTCGTGACGTTGGACTTGAACAAGCCGCATCAGTTTTCAGCTAGGAGGGGATAAACGTGAACGAATCATTTGAAAGAGCCGATCGCGCAGCCACGGACGAAGACCGCCTCAGCACAGCGGACCTGGCGGGGACCAGCCACGAGGAGCGCCACACGGTGATCGACGGAACGGCCGTGGAAGTCGTCAAACCGCACAGCGATCCTTTGGAAGATCGCGATCCTGACCGGTCCGGAACGCCGGTGCCGGTGCGAACCAGTGGACAGCCGGACCGGGGAGTTTCAGGCGGCTCAGCTGCCGCCGCGGTTGTGCCTGCGCGCGAACCAATTCGCACTGACGAAAATTCCGGCCCGCTCTTCTCCAGCGACGAAGCCGCCCAGCTTCGCCAGCGCTGGGACGCCATTCAGGTGGGCTTCGTGGATGAGCCGCGCAAATCGGTGCAGGAGGCGGACAGCCTCGTCGCGGTCGCCATGAAGCGGCTTGCGGAACAGTTCGCCGAGGAACGTTCGCGACTGGAACATGAGTGGGATCGCGGGAGCGACGTTTCTACCGAGGATTTACGCGTGGCGCTACGCCGCTACCGTTCTTTCTTCTCTCGTCTGCTCAACGTCTAAAACCGGTCCGTTCTTTCATAAAGCCAGCGAGCTTTCGCAGGTCAAGACGAGCTCTTTGGGGCTCCGAGGGCACGCTGGCTTTTTTGCTGCGGCTGAGAGCAGACGGTCTTCGGCCTGTGGCCACGGCGTGCCGTCAGAACGACGCCTGTGGATTTCCGTACGCTAATGAACTAGTCGTCGCGTTACTGCCTGTCGCCTTCTGCATCTAACCCTGCTAAAGTTTTGGCAACGCAGAGCCCGGCCTTCTGCTCACCCAGCTTGCAGTCGCCGCGCGTCTGCCAGGTCAAGACGTTTCTCTTCTCCCACAAAATGAAGAAAGCGAGCGAATCATGATCCAGCAACTGAGGGCCGCAGCGGCCATTGTGGTTCTTGTCTGTAGCAGCGCGGTCATGGCCGCCGCGCAGGAAGTAACCCAAGCCGACAAAGATCGTGCCGTGCAATACCTTGAGAAGACCAAGCAAGGCGTCCTGGAGGCAACCAAAGGCCTGTCCGACGCGCAGTGGAATTTCAAGCCGGGGCCGGACCGCTGGTCCATCGCGCAGGTCATGGAGCACATCGCGACGGCGGAAGATTACATTCGCGGTGTGGATGCGGAACAGGTGATGAAGGCGCCCGCTGCGCCAGCGGATCACGACGCCAAGAAAACCGACGACGCGGTGCTTACCAACATTCCCGATCGGTCGCACAAGATTCAGGCGCCGGAACCGCTGGTGCCGACGAACCGCTTCGGCTCGCCGGACAATTCCTTGAAGCATTTCGTGGAAAGCCGGGAGAAGACAGAAGAATTCGTGAAGAACACGCCGGGACTGCGGGATCATGCCGCCGACAGCCCGATGGGCAAACTCGATGGGTACGAATTTGTTTTGCTGATCGCCGCGCACAGCGAGCGTCATACCAAGCAAATCCTCGAAGTGAAAGCCGACCCCAACTACCCAAAGAACTAAAAATGATCGCGATGGCCGAAGACATCCAGCTACTGCGGGAGCTCTTCGCTTCCTCTTCTGCGGTGTCGTCGGCCATGCGGAGAACGCTCGACTTTTGCGGCTCAAAGTATCGGGTCCCCGGAATACAAGCGCTCTACGATCTTCCGTTCGAGCAAGGGACCGGCGCGTTGCAGAACTGGGTACAAACAATTCTGCGAACCGAACCCCCGCCCGGCTCCATCAAAGCCTACTATTTCGGATTGTTCGAAATAGGTGGAAAGGAGCAGATGGAACGTCCTTGCTTGCACATCTGCGGATGTGAGCAGTTCGATGGAGAAGAGCAGGACCAGGATTGGGCCTGTTCACCAACCTGGCGTCCCAAGGGACGCTATGCCAATTCTGATGTGCTGGCAGCTTTGGAAGACGCGGCGAGACACTCGGAAGAGCACAGGATCGAGTTGTCGTACCTTCTGCAGCTGACTTTCGCAGGTGCCGCTATTTCTCATGTCATGCACTCACTGCCGAAAGACCTCACGCTCGGCGACAACGTGACTCGTGCCTTGGCGATAGGTTTCGATTCCGGAGATTTGTTCCTGCTGCCAGCGATTCAGAGGTCGCCAGTTTAAAGCGTGTACTTTGGTTGGCCTAGAAGCCGTGTGCTAGACTTTTCCTCGCGGCGCGCGTGTGCACGCGCGCTGCCGGAGCGTGGAACTTCGGGCTCTGTGCAACGAGGTCCCGCGAACCCCGCCAGGCCCGGAAGGGAGCAACGGTAACGGGATTACCTCGGGTGCCGCGGATGTCCCGAAGTTCCTCTCATCGCGCGCAGCAGGCGAGCCGTAATCAGCTTCGATGGGTGAATCATGATCCTCGCAGCGGCAATCATCACACTGTTTCTTTTCGGGTGTATCGCGGTTGGATTTCTGGTCCATTCCTTGCGGAAGGACCAGCATAAGGCTGCGCGTCTGTAGCGACGGAGCATTCAGTCGGGAGAGCCGATCGTAAAGATGAACTATCAGGTCATCGCCAGAAAATACCGGCCGCAGACGTTCAGCGATTTGGTGGGACAGACACACGTCACCGCGACGCTGGCCAACGCCATCAAGAATAATCGTGTAGCACACGCGTACATTTTTTCCGGCGCGCGCGGCGTGGGCAAGACGACCGCGGCGCGCATCCTCGCCAAGGCAATGAATTGCGTGCACGGGCCGACGCCGGAACCGTGTGGCGTGTGCGATGCGTGCAAGGAGATCGCTTCCGGCAATTCGCTCGACGTGATCGAGATTGACGCGGCTTCGAATCGCGGCATCGATCAAATTCGCGAGTTGCGCGAGATGGTGCGCTACGCGCCGGCGGCTTCGCGCAGCAAAGTGGTGATCCTCGACGAAGCGCATATGCTGACAGACGAGGCCTCCAACGCGCTGCTGAAAACGCTGGAAGAACCGCCGGAGCGGGTGATCTTCGTGATGGCTACGACGCAGCCGGAAGATCTAGGCGATACGATTCGTTCGCGCTCACAGCATTTTCATTTTCGCGCGTTGACCTTCGCGGAAATCGCCAGCCGCATCGAAGAAATCGCCAAACTGGAAGGTTTGAAGATTGAACCCGGCGCGGTGGCGGTGATTGCGCGGATGGCGGAAGGCAGTTTGCGCGACGCGCTTTCGTTGTTGGAGCAGGCGCGCGCATATTGCGGCGATAACATCGGCGACAAAGAAGTGCGCGAATTGCTGGGCGTCGTGCCGGAAGACGCGTTGAACGAGTTGGTCGGGGCGATTGCGGAAGGTTCAGCGGACCGCGCGCTGGGATTGGTGCACACGTTTCAAAAAGAAGGCCGCAACCTGCAGCACTTCTGCCGCGAAGCGATTCGCCACATTCGAAACTTGTTGATTGCGCGGGTATGTGGCGCGGATTCGGATTTGATTGCGGCGACTCCGGATCAACGGCCCGCATTGGCCAAAGCCGCTGAGCAGTTCAGCGAAGAAGATCTGACACGCTTTTTCCAAATCCTTTTGCAGACCGACGACGATTTGCGGCGCAAGGCTGATCCACGCGTCCACCTGGAGATGGGATTGTTGCGGCTGATCAACGCGCAGCGGCTTGCACCGATGGAGGAGCTGCTTGCGGAATTGCGCGGCGGACCTGCGACGGGTGCGGCCGGTGCTGCAGGTTCTGGTTCCGGCGGTCGTCGTACGAGCGCAGTGGCCGAAGCCGCCACTGCAGCGTCGGCGACACGGCCTTTCTCCGCAGGCGTTACGGCAACAACTTCAGCTTCTCCGTGGCAAATCTCCGCCACGCCCGCAGCGAAGCCTGCCAACAGCACTCCGGCGTGGCAAACGACGGCTTCCGCTCCAACGCCACGGCCTGCGGCACAGGCAAGCGCGTTGGCACCCGCGGCTTCGACTCCAGCGGCGTCGCCGCGGCCGGCAGTTGCTACGAGCTTTGCCGCTGCGGCTCCAGCTCCTGCACGCGAAGAAATTCGTCCGGAAACAAAGCCAGCGGCGCACATATCCGACTCAGACATTTCTGAAGCAAACGTGGCTTTCGCAGAGACGGAAGTAGAGACGGACATGGCTTCTCCCGAAACGGGAGAAGCTCCGATAGCAGAAGCAGCGGCAATGCCTGCCTCACCTGCAGCAAACGGCGCGACGCGCGCCGATGGCATTACTGCGGAGCAAGTTGCGGAAATCAAATCCGCGATTCAGGCGCAGCAGAAATTTTTGGGCGAAATTATCGGCCACGGGCATCGCTGGGAACTGGAAGGCGCAGAGTTGCGAGTTTATTTTCCCGCGGACAAGCGCACGTTTGCCGAGATGATGGAAGGGCGTGACGCTCTCGAAAAAGTCCGTGTCGCTTCGGGCAAAGTGTTGGGCCGGGCGGTGCGCGTGTGTGCTAAAGTAGACCTAGCTGCAGCTGGTGCGGCGCGCGCAGCTTCCAGCACGCAGGAGTTGCGAGCGCAATTCGAGCGCGATCCGATGGTGCGGTCGATGTTGCAGCGCTTCGGAGGAAAAATTTCCGAAGTGAAGTGGCGGCAAGAGGAATCCTAATGGATGTGAACGCAATACAACAAATGCTGGCGCGCTTTCGGCAGCAATGGGAAGACGTGCAACAGCAAGTAAATTCTGTGAACGTGGAAGCCTCGGCGGGCGGCGGCATGGTCAGCGTCAAGATGAACGGCCAGAAACAGATTGTGGAACTCAAAGTGGAGCCGGAAGTTTTTGCGAGCAAGGATGCGGAATTGTTGCAAGATCTCGTGCGCGCCGCGGTGAATGAAGCTAGCCGCCGTGTCGACGACGAGCTCGCTAGTCAAATGAAGAGCCTCACCGCTAATATGCCGGGCATGGCCGGCTTAAAAATTCCCGGACTGTTCTAGCGAATCGCAGTCGCCTCCCTTTCTTTCGTTTCTTGTGTTGTGTAGGTCCAAGTTGTACTTCCCACCGCGATCCTAATACGCAGCCAAGTCTTACACCATGACGCGCTGCCTTCGAAGCTCAGGCGAAGAAAGCGCGCACCCTACATTTGTTTGACGGCGTGCACCTCGGCGAAATCGTCGCTTGATCGCACTAACCTTACTGGTCGTTGTGGACTTCGTATTCGACGTGGAAGGGTTTTTGTTGGGTGCGATTTTGCCAGTGCTCGCGGGCGATGACTTCCTGGGCTTGCGCGAGGCGCTCGGAGGGTTGCGGGTGCGAGCGGAAGTAGCCTTCGAGACTTTGGATGGCCAGTTCGGAGAGTTCCTGTTCGGGCGTTTGCGCGTGAATGACATATTCGTTGCTGAGTTTGGCAAGGCGTTCGAATAGCGTGACCGCGCCGAACGGTGAATAGCCGGCGGCGACGGCGAGCTGCATACCTTCGCGGTCGGCTTCAAACTCTTCGTCTTTGTGATAGCCGACGGCCCACACATCGAGGGGCAGCTGCAGGAGTTGACCGACAACTTCGAGGTCAATTTTTTTCAATTTAGCTTGCAATTGGTAGCGCTCCACGCAGTGGTAATGGTCGATGTGTTCGACTTCGTGGCCGAGAATGTTGGCGAGTTCGTCTTCAGTTTCCATCTGGTTGAGCATGCCTTCGCCGATGTAGACGGGCCCGCCGGGAAGTGCGAAGGCGTTGATGAAGTTTTTATTGGGAATGAGATGGAAATTGTAAGGCAGCTTGCGTTGGGCCTGCGCGGCGACGCGACCGCCGACGGCCTGCACATATTTTCGCAGGGCTTCCTGTTCGGGCGCGAGGCGGCCTTCGATGCCGGAATAGTTGGCGGCGAGGCCGCGGCCGATGGTGATCTCCTGTTCGTCGGAAATGCGGGTGAAATGCATCGGCACGCGGGTGATGTCGCGCTGGGCGTCGGCAATCATGTCCACGACCGCGTTGGCGGAGGAGGGAGTGGCTTTGGCGCGGCGTTGCGCCCAGTAGAGCGCGCCGAGCGACATGGCGAGTATGGCGAAGAACAGGATGAGGGTGACGGGGCGCTTCATGAGGCAACGGCGTTTTGTTGGATCGAATTCATAGATATTGCTTAATCCGATCGCCGAAGTAGATGTACAGGGCCGACACACCGATAAGCGAGACCCCAACAACCATGAGAGTCAAATACTTGTTGAAATTACTTAGGCGCCAAAAGTCAATGGCGCCCACTTTAGCGACGCAAAGCAACAGCAAAGCAAGCCCACCGAGGCGGAAACTGTATTCGCCGATGGTGAGCGCAAAGAGAATGATTAGCGCGCCTTCGATGCCCCAGGACACGGTAATCCAGCCGGCTTCGGCTTTGAGGGCCAGCATGACCGTCAACATAATGATCGGCACGAAGAATTGGAGTTGTTCGGGCCGCGCAACGAGACGAGAGAAAATATTGTCGCGACGATTTGTTGACGGGTGCGTACGGTAGGACTCTCGGAGTTGAAAGGCAAAATAGAGCGTGGCCAAGAGGATAATGATGGCGGTACTAAGGATGACGTAGCGGCCGCTCCAATCGCGGTCGCGGAAGTGACTGCCGCCGAAGAGGTTGTGCGCGGAGCCGCGGGCGAACGTGAGCAGCGTGAGCAAAATGCCCTGATGGAGAAAAACTTCGCGCCGCAAGAACCATGCCAGCGCGAACAACGCAAAGACGATCGCAGCGTAGGCTACGACGACCCAGTCGGGATCAAACTGGAAATAGCAAAGCGCGGCCAGCGTGGCTGTTCCGAGATAGGCGACGAAGACATCGGAACGAAAACGTTTTTCGCGGATGGTGCCGTCATCCTTTTCGGAAAGCTGCGCGTACACAAAAAAGAAAATCAGGATCAGCGGGAGCACGGTGTAGAGGCGTTCGCTGAGAAAGTCGCCGGGACGGCCGGCGGTGAGGTTGGCGAAGAAGATGCGCACAAAGGAAGCGGCGAAAGCGACGTAAGCCTGATAGCGGTACTGCGCGATTTTGCGCAGGAAACCGTATTCGAACAGCACCAGGCCGAAGATGGCCCAGCCTAGCGCGCGACTGACGGGATCGAGTTCGTACCAGAGCAGCAAGGAAACAAGGAACGAAGCGGCCCAGGAATAGATGTGATGAAAATCGCGAGCGCGCCACTCTTCGGGCAAACGAATGAGCAGCGACATGGAATAAAAGATGACGGCGACAAGCGCCAACGTGAGAAGGCGCACACTGAGGCCGTGCCAAAGTTCGTTGGTATAAATGCTGAAGCCGACACAACGAAGCAGCGTGATGGCGGCAAGGCCGTGAGCCTGCCAGCGAAAATCATCAAGCTGGAAGCGGCGATCGATTGCCGTGAGGACCAGCGCGAAGAGCGCCCAGAAAACGGCAAGCCAGGTGGTGGTTTCGTACCACATCAAATAGGCGAGCAGGAAAGTGGCGGCCGTAGTGTGTAAATAAGCCGAGCCGAGGGCGTAGGATGCGCCGGCAATGGTGGAGCGGCGCGAGACCGCGTAGAGGCCAGCGGCCACCAGGGAGACGGTGATCAGACGCAGACTGAACGGACCAAAGTGCCTGTTCAGTTGGTAGTTGAAATCGAGAGTTTGCAGCAGAGCCGCGATGGCAAAACAGTGTTCCTGGGCAGCGAGATGGAAAAGGTCAAGACGGCGAGCAATCAGGGCGAGAACCATGCCCGCGAGAAGAAAGAGAGGCGCGATCCAAGGTTCGGGGGATTCGGTCCAGATGAGGAAGCCGAACATGGTTGCGCCAGCGAAGGAAAACAGGGCGCGGAGAATGCGCTGGCCTTGCTCATCGCGCAAAGCGGAGAGCTTGGCAGTGGCGTAGAAGAGAGCGCCGAGAAGCGAAAGCGTGATCAAGCGGCTGGTGATGTGAATGCGCGAAGGGGCTTCGAGATGGACGTTGAAGACCAGGGCGCGATAGAGCGTGAGCAGGCCAAGTAAGCCGCACTGAATTTGCAAGTGCACAGATTGCAGGCGGCGATCGAGCGCCGCGAGCGCGAGCATGGCGACGGCGAAAGCGACGCCGGTCCAGTCGTTCGAGAAGAGCGCCCAGGCGGCGACGGCCGCTGCGAATGCACCGAGGTAGGAGTGGATGATGAGCGTGGCGCGATCGAGGGACGATTCAAAGAAACGCTCCCCATGTGAGCGAACGAAAAGAGCGTTCAGATAAAAAACGAAGCCGCAGAGCGCGAAGAGAACGCCGCTTTGGAGATCTAACGCTTCCGAATGGGCGCGCAAGTGGACTAGTGGCCGCAGATTGAAAGCGAGCAGCTCGAAGCCGACAAGCAGACCAGTGAAAAGGCCAACACGGCGGAAAACTACTTCCTCGAAGATAATTCCCGCAGCGAGAAAGATTTCGCCGCCGAGAACCCAAAGAAAAGCCACGTAGTTGGCCTGACCGACGTAGTGGGCGGGGACCGCCCCAAGAATGAAAGCGGAGCCCATGATGCTGAGAAGCACGAACGCGCGGCGACGTTGGCGGGTGGCGGGAAGCAGAGCGAAGGCCAGCTCGAACGTGCCGATTGCGAATAGGGCGAGATAGGCTAGTTCGGGATGGACGGATTGGAATCTGAGCAAACCGATAAGCAGGACCGAGTTAAGAACGGCCGAAACTGCAGAGACGCGTTCTTCGGAGTCGTTTTTGATGGTGCGCGTGACGTACGAGATGCGGAAGATCAGCCAGTAGAAAAACAACATCGCCAGGCTGGTGTGATATTCGGGAAAGTCGCGGCCCCGCGCTCCGCCGGGGCCGAGAATGCGGTAGAGCCAGTAGAGATGATTCAAGTAGCTGGAGAGCAGGCCGAAGACTTCCAGTTCGAACCAGCCCATTTTTAAGACGATGGACACGAGGCCGATGGAGAGGACAACGCCAGCGGCGAGGCCGTAGGCGGTGTTTTGTCCGTTGACGCCGATGCGCGCGTAAGGCTGGACCTCGCTGAAGCTGAGAGCTACGGTCGTATAGCCCAGCAAGAACGCAAGGCCGGTGACGAGCTGCGATTTGTAGCGCAGCGTGTGGACGCCCATGCCGATCGCGACTGCGAGCATGAGGATGCAATCGAGTGCGAGCGAATCGAGGACGTGCATGGCGCGCACGTTGTGAATGGCGTAGGTGGTCCAGAAAAGGACAGCCCAGCCGCCGCCAATGCCAAGCTTCCCGAGAAGTTGGTAAGACTGATTTTTTTCGACGAAGATGCCGCCGATCAGCAACACGAAGGAGACGAGATAGGAAACAAAAGCGATTCCGCCGGGGCCCATGGTGCGAAGTTCCTGGATGCCGAAGTACGCAACGCCGATGACCAGCATGACGACGCCAATTTTTGCGAGCCAGTTCGCGCCAAGCGTTTCCTCGAGGGAGGAAGCGCGCTTCATGCGGTCGCGGAGCGTGGGGTGCGGAGCGGCGGTGCGGAGCGGCGAAGAGAAAGATGGCGCGGAGGCGTGCGCGGCGATTGGAGCTGCGGCAGGGCGCGGCGGAGTTGCGGGCGTCGCGGGAACATTCGTCGGGGCGGTCGGAGGTGCCACTTTGGCTGGCGCTGGTGGTGCGGACGGAACGACGGCGGGCGGAGGAGGCGGAGCAGGGACATGTGCTGGAGTAACGGGCTTTGGCTCAGGTGGCTTCGTCTCCAGATGGGCTGGCGGCGTCGGAGGTTTTTGTGGAACGACCGGCGCGGGCGGAATCGCAACTGGCGTGGGGCCGCGTGGCACGATGCTGGGGGTCGGCGCGGGAGGCGGAGGTGTTACCGGGACGGGCGTCGGGGTTGCTGGCGCCGGCGGTTCTGCAGCGGGTTTTTCTGGCGCGGGTTGCGCGGGCTGGGACTGCAAGGATGCCAGCTTGGTTTGCAGTTCGCCGACGGCGCGCTGGAGGCGGAGTTGTTCGCGTTTGTGCTCTTCGCGAGCTTCGCTGAGTTCGCGGCGCAATCGACCAGCGCGGAAGGAAAGAGCAATCAGCCAGACTGGCAGAACGAGCAGAAACAAGCCGTAGAAAACCGCGATGAGGTAGAGCAACTCCACGAGTTTTGCCTCGACGAGCAACTACCGCGGATTGGAGTCAGCGAACCGACGACCTGTAAGTCCATAGTAGAACGAGCGGTCGGCCGAATCTTGCAGTTTCTACTCGGAGGGAGGTTAGGTAGTTACCCTGTTTTCAAGTGAACACCAATGGTTTCAGTCATTTACAGCGAGCTTGCTCCCCACCGCCTTGAGCATGCTTTGCTTTGATTCCTTTGCGAATCGCTTTTGGAGAGTTCTTGCGAAGGGATATCCCAGACGTGCGGCCCAGTTGGGCCGAGAAAAAGAGTAGAGGTCGTACCACACGCTTTGGTCAGCTCCGCTCAATTCCACTGTGAATCGCTCTTCACCTATCTCGCCGTGTTGACGCAAGGTCCCGTAGGCAAAGCCGTATCTTTGCGGATCATCTATCACGTAAACGATCCGTGCGGCATTCAATGACCAAAACCCATAGTGGGATATGAGGACTGCGACAGTCGCGCCTACTTCGATGGGAGCTGGCCAACACAGCGTGATCCAAGGCATTTCGAACATCTTCCAATGACGAATGGCGTTTTTCGCTAACTCGAACGTGGCGCTGCCGGTGCCCAGCGCAATTCGGTTGTGATCGACAGTGTAGCCGCGTGGAGCACCGTTGCATGAGGTACCGACCTCCGAGTATGAGAAGGTCTCCAGTCCTTGACTCGAGAGGAAGGCACGAATTGAATTTGGGTCAGGCTTTGAGAGACAAAACATAGATTCAGCAAGTATGCCAAAGTCGACGCGGCCCTGAGGGGAACGGCGGCGAGGTTTCGCATTGGTTGGGGTCGTTTGCGCGGCGCTGCGGGGCTGTGCTACACATCTTGCATGCCTGATTTTGCTGCCCCAGTCGAACGACTCATTGATGAGCTAAAACACCTGCCTGGCATTGGAGCCAAAACCGCACAACGGCTGGCGTTCTTTCTGCTGCGCGCTGCGCCCGAGGACGCCTTGGCACTGGCCGATGCGATTCGCGACGCGAAAGAGAAGATCCGGGAATGTTCGGTGTGCCACAACATCACGGATACGGATCCGTGCCTGTATTGCGTGGGCTCGCATCGCAGCAAGAAGACGATCTGCGTCGTGGAAGAGGCGCACAACATATTGGCGATTGAGAAAACGCGGACGTACAACGGGATGTATCACGTGCTGGGCGGGTCGCTATCGCCCCTGTCGGGACGCGGGCCGGAGCAGCTGCACATCAAGACGCTGATTGAGCGGCTGAAGCCGGGAACGGTGGAAGAGATCATCATTGCGACGAATCCGACGGCGGAGGGAGAAGCGACGGCGGTTTATTTGTCGAAATTGCTGAAGCCGCTGGGTGTGCGCGTGACCCGCATTGGCGTGGGGATTCCCGTAGGAGCGGATTTGGAGTACGCGGACGAAGTGACGATGCTAAAGGCTATGGAAGGGCGGCGGGATTTGTAGAAGGTAAGGCCGGGCTGGCCACACGGCAAAATAGCGCCTGGCGGCTCTCGCGCAGCAAGCTGCGCCACTACAAGGCGTTCCGACAGCTCGCAGGCGGTCATCTTCGGAACGCAGACCCTACACGAGAAAGACAGCGCCGCTTGGCACCGTACTAGACTTACCAAACAGCAGTACGCGTGGTACCCACTAGCGAAGCGCGTCAATTCATTATAAATTCTGCTTGGCTCAACCCTCTTCAGCAGGCGTTCCGCCCGCGAATGTTCGGTCGTGGTGTAGTACATGGAGGCGCGCTTTGCCAGGTCTGGCGCAGTACATGGCGCAGTACGATCACGAACACTCCTCGGGCTGGAACAAATTGCTCCACGGCGTCGGCATCCCGATGGTTTTTGCGGGAATCATTCTGCTGGTCCTGATGAAGTGGATCTGGGGCGCGAGCTTTTTTGTGGGCGGCTGGATTCTCTTGTTTTTGGGCCATAAGATCGAAGGCAATCATCCGGCGTTTTTTCAAGGGCCAATTTACCTGCTGGTGGGACCCATCTGGGTGGCAAAGGAAGCGTGGGAGTTCCTGACCGGAACGCACCGCGCGCCGACCTCGGAAGGTACAACGACCAAGCAGTCGTGAACGCGCCTGTCGTGAACACGCGGGAAGTTCGCACACATTCGAGGAGCGGCGACGGTGTCGATGGACGAGCAGAGCGGCAGTCTGGCCGGAGAGACTCCTGGGCCAGACGGTGCAGAAACCATGTCGGAACCAGTGGTACATCATCAGAATGAAGAGCTGCGCAAGCGGCGGAGCACGCGCGTCATGCAGGCCGTGCCGCTGGCGGTGACGGGTGTCGATGCGTTGGGCCGGCCATTCACCGAGCGTACTTCGACGCTCATCATTAATTGCCACGGCTGTCGCTACCAGTCGAAGCACTACGTTTTGAAAAACATGTGGGTCACACTGGAAGTGCCCCACGCCGAAGCGGGCCAACCACCGCGAACGGTGCGGGGACGCGTGGCTTGGATTCAGCGGCCGCGAACGGTGCGGCAATTGTTTCAAGTGGCGTTGGAACTGGAAACGCCGGGAAATACCTGGGGTATTGCGTTTCCGCCGCCGGACTGGTTTGCGCCGCCGGCGGTGACCAGCGTTCCGCTGGTCGCGGAAGCCGGGCATCTGCCGTTGGCAGATAACAACAAAACGGAAATTCATTTGCCGCTGACGGAGCCGGAACCCGGAGTTGGACCACTGGCAGCTCCGGACAATCTGCGCGTATTCCCCGCCCCGGCCAGCGCCACGGATGCGTCCTTGCAACTGGCGCGGCATATGTCGCGTTTAGTGGCGGATGCTAAACAGCAGTTACAAGCTGCCGCGCGCGAAATTGCGGCGCAGGCGGTGAATGCGGAACGGCGCGTCTCGGCCGATGAGTGGGAACAGAGACTGGCCGCGTCGCGGGAGCAGCTTTCGCAGCAACTGGCGAGCGCCTTGCAGAAAATCCAGGACGAATCGGAGACTCGTTGGCGTGCTGCGCACAACGCCACCGCCGAGGTGCTGCAACGTGATCTGCCCGTTTGGATCGCGCCGCAGCTGGAGCAGTTGACGCGCGAATTGACGCAGCAGATTTCTGACCGCGGCGCCGCTGAACACGCCGAATACGCAAAGCAAGCCGCTAGCGCGCTCGAAACCTTGCGCGCGGCAGGCCAACAGGCGGAAGAGTCCGCGGCGCGGCTACGTTCGCAACTTGAAGAGGCTCAGACACAAATTGGAAACCGCACCGCAGAGTCCGCGCGTGCCGTGGAAGAGGCCACGCGCCAAGCGCAGGCTACGGCTGATACCCATCGTCAAGAACTCGCGGCTATCGCTGAGGAATTGAACGCGCAGGTGAAAGCCTCGCTCGCGCAATCTGGCGCGGCGTGGCAGGGGTTACTCGATACGGAGCTGAGCGCGGCGGAAGCGCGGCTCCGCTCGACGATCGAAGCTTCGATAGCCAGCGCGCAAGAGCGGGCCACTACGGCGCTTGGGCAGCGCGTGGAGGCACTTGCGTCGGGCATGCAGGAAGATTCCGTGCGCTGGGCGGCTGCGGCCCACGAAGTGGTGAACAAGGCATTCACCGAAGCTGGCCAGCAAGTCGCCACGTTGCTGAGTTCGGTGCGCGAAGAAGCCGAACAGCAAGCTGCGTCGGTGCGCGAATCGCTTACGACTGCTGTCTCTGCCGCCGAACAACAAATCGCTGGCTTACGCGATGCGGTGCGGGACGACGCAGCGCGACAAACTTTGTCCGCCCGCGAGGCCATCGCCGCCGCAGCCGTCCAAGCGGAAGAGCGCATGGTCGGCTTGCGCCATTCGCTGAGCAATCAATCGCAGCAGCTCGAATCGCTGCTCACGCGGGCTAACGAGTCCACGGAACGCCTGGAACACGCAACCGCGCGCATGGATACGACGCAGAGGCAGGCACTAGCCGGGTTCGAATCGCAGATCGACGATGTCCTCGCACTGCATCGCAACGAACTGCATCGCCGCTCCGAGGTTTTGCTCGAAGAAATCAACGCGCGCATTCACAATAATTTTGAGAATTCTTGCAGGCAAGCCATTTCGCGCTTTGATCAGCAGGTCGAGGCGCTGGTCCAGCCGCACATTTCGCGCACCGAAGAGGCCATTCATCGCCTCGCTGGCGGCCGTTCGCTGCTCGATGCGGCGCTTACCCTGCAGCAGGATCGCATCCGCGCCTCCGCCGACTCGGCGTTTGCCGAATCGCTGGCGCGCTTCCGCGAGACTCTCGGCGGTGTCGAACAACTCCTGCAGGATGCCGAGACTTCGGTCACCGCGCGCAATCTCGCTGACTACGAATCCAAGATTGCCGACCTGAAACATCGAAGCGTCGACGACCTGGTGAAGTCCGCAGAATGGTACGAGAAGAAGGCGCAGAACCAGATTCAGCACTTCACGGAAAGAACCGTTGAGCAAGCTGAGAACCAGTTCCGCGAAAAGGCCGGCGAAGTCTCCAGCGTTTTTGCGAGCGAACTCGATCATTCGAGCCGCAGCTTCATCGGCCATACGCAACAACAGATGCAAGAAGTCGTGCGCGACGCGTTCGAAAATTCGCGCGCGCTTTTCGCGGAGGCCGCCGAAACGACGACGGCGGCGTTTACCGATGAAATTCAGCGCCAGGCGCGTGCCGAACTGGATGGCTTTACGCAGGAAACGCAGCGCGTCTTGAATGACACACAGAACCTGCTGGGAGCCGCGCGCTCCGCCCTGGCGCAGCAGCTCACGGCCGAGCAGGAAGCATTTTTGCGGCAGTTCCGGGCGCGCATGACCGGCGCCATCGACGTCGAAGTCTCTGAAGCCCACGAAAAAGCACAGTCAAGCCTTAATCCGTTGCTCGAGTCCTGGAGATCCACCGTCGAGACACATCGTCACCAGATGCAGGCCGCGTATCAGGATTTGAGCAATCACGCGACGGAACAGCACCGCAACCGCCTGGAAAATGTCTCGAATCAGTGGATGCTGGCCACTGTGGCGAGTCTCAATCAGCAATCGCGCGAAGCCGTCTCAAGTATCGCGGCCATTGCGGAAGACAAGCTGCGCGAAACTTGCGCCGAAGTTTTTGCCAACGTCGGCGAGTCGTTGCGGGAACGCTTACAGCAAATCGCTGCGAGCTTTGCCGCCCACGCGGCGCAGCCGCAGCAACAAACCAAATCGCCGGAACAGGCAGATCAACCGCAACCGCCTTTCACTCGCTCCACCACCGCCCGAGGGAGCGCAACGTAGTCCGCCAACCACGGCGTGAGGCTGCGGGCAGCTTCCAGCATTGCTGACGGTCGAAATGCTACCACCTGCGCCGATTGCGTATCCCTAGGCGCTGTTGGCGCATCCGTATATCCTGGTGTAACTTCTTACACCCAATTTCCAATTCACCGCCAAGGGAGGATTCATGAACCGCCGCAATTTTCTCGCTCGTGCAGGAGCAGCCGCGGTCGCTGCGACGCTACCGAAGTCAGCTCGTGCGGCAATTGGCGATGCGACCAGTTCCCCTTCCTGGCATACGTTTGAAGTCACGACCCGGGTCGAAATCCTCAAATCTTCGGGACCAACCCGCGTGTGGCTGCCGGCGGCGCTGCTGACAGAAACGCCGTATCAGAAAACGCTCGCGAATACATTCGAAGCCCCCGGAGGCTCGGCCAAGCTGGTGGCCACTAAGCCCGACGCGTTTGGCATGATCGCGGCCGAATTTCCCGCTGGCGCGAAACCACTGGTCACAGCCACGAGCCGCATTCAGACGCGGAACTACGCCGTGGACCTCGCTCACCCGCTCGCCGGAGTCAAAGAAAACGCAGCAGAGCTACCGCACTTCCTCCGCGCCACGAAACTTTTGCCGACGGATGGCATCGTCAAATCCACCGCTGCAGAAATCACCGCGGGCAAGAAAACCGACCTCGACAAAGCCCGCGCTATCTACGAATGGATCGTGGAAAACACGTTTCGTAATCCGAAGACCCGCGGCTGCGGCCTCGGCGACATTCGCTTCATGCTGGAAACGAAAGATCTCGGCGGAAAGTGTGCTGATCTGAATGCGTTGTTCGTCGGCTTGGCCCGCGCGGCGGACATTCCTGCGCGTGACGTCTACGGCATCCGCGTCGCCAAATCCGACCTGGGCTACAAGAGCCTCGGCCCGTCTACGGAAAATATCACCAAAGCGCAGCACTGCCGGGCGGAAGTCTATCTTCAAGATTTCGGCTGGGTGCCCGTTGATCCCGCCGATGTGCGCAAAGTGGTGCTGGAAGAGCCACCCGGCAATCGCCCGCTCGACGATGGAATGGTGCAAAGCGCGCGTACTCGGCTTTTCGGATCGTGGGAAATGAACTGGATGGCCTTCAACTTCGCGCACGACGTAGAGCTGCCCGGCTCGCATGGCAAGCCACTTGGCTTCCTCATGTATCCGCAAGCCGAAACGCCAGACGGCCGGATCGACTGCCTCGACCCTGACAACTTCAAATACGAAATCACGGCTCACGAAATCACTTCCGGGGCGTAGACACGCAGCGAGTCGTGGCTGCTTCAAACAACGGAAGTTACGCGCCTACGTGAGTGTGCGGCATTCGCCTGGCGGCGAATCCGCAGTTATACTTCTCGCGTCCAATACCCATGGCTAACCGTGCTTACCTGCGCGTCTGGACGCGCAACTTTTCCCACGACACAATGATCACCAAATTTGCGCGGTTTCTGGCCAGTGCGCCGCTTTCTCCTTCCCGACCAGCTTTCAAGGAGCTTGTCGTTCAGCCGATCGATCCCTCGGAGACGCCGCTCGCCGAATGGGATTTGCGCGAACAAGGCTACGGCGCCCCTGAAGTCGCCGCGCTCGCTGCGCAGCACATCAACCCGGATAGCGCGTACATCGCTTCGGCCAGCTGGGATCTCTGGAGCTTCGACGCGGCAACCATGAAGTGGACGCAAAAACCGGAGCCGCTGACGCTGATCTGCCACGGGCCAGAGTACGACGGGGGCATCGCCGCTTCCGAAGGCCATTTTCTCGCCGATCTCGGTTTCGAACACTTCTTCACCGGCCACGCCGGCCTGCTCGCTCCCGGCGCCGCTTCCAATCCTTTTGCTTCCTCCGATGAACCCGCCGAGCGGACGTTCCGCCACTGGATGAGCGTCCCCGCTAATCTGAAGGAATATCACGCCAAGACTCGCGACAACATCCAACTCTTGTTCAACTGGATCGACTCGATCGGACAAGCCCTGCCCGTTGAGCGCAGCGCGTTGTCCTCGGAAGGCGAAGAGAACTTTGAAGCGCGGCTCGACGCGATCGCGTCTCGACGCTGAGACGTTTACGTTGGGTCACGACATACGTCAACGCGGAAACGCCCTGACTTCGCGTGCTTCCACCAAAGCCCGCTAACGGCTAGAATCGGGAGAACGCCAACTTTGCCGGCACGTCCATCGACTGCGCGGGGAAAATTTGAACAACTCACAAAACCACCTGGACTGTAGCACGGACGCAACTCGGCCAACGAGCCCGTCGCATCCTCCTCGCAAGGGTCTGGTTTTGAGTTTCGCGGCGACGCTCGCTTTGGCACCTCTTTTCGCTGTGGGCTGCGGCAGTGAACCGCAACCGGCAGCCGAAGCGCCAAAGCCGGCGGAGCCGGCGGTTCCCGACGACATTGACGCCGCCGCGCACGGTTTCCTCGGCAAGGAAACCAAGGTTCTGCTCTTTGGCGACCTGGCCAAGAATGGCAAACAACAGTTCGTCGCCGCCAACGTGGTGCCCAAGACGCCTAAAAACGAGAACCTGTCCGGCACGATCATCACCCGCGCAGTCGTCGCCGAAAACGACGACGGAAAGTGGAACGAACTGCTGCGCGTGGACGAACACCTTAAGAATTCCAAAGGTTTCCTCGCTCTGAACCCGATTGGCGATATTGCTGGCTGGCGCATTCAATACGAACAGGATCCTGTCAAAGGCCTGCAACTCTATTTCACGCCGATTCAGGGCACAGGCGTAAACAGTCACTTGCAGCCTATTGGCGTTGCCTGGAACCCCGCTACCCAGCGCTACCAGTCACTCGATCGGACTTACGAGCATTTCCTGCTCGAATCGCCCACACTAGAACCAGCCAAGTCGAGGCTGCGATGAGCGCTGCGGCCGCCACCATTGGCGCCAATACCGCGGCGGCCAAAAAGCCGCCGAAAACTTCCTCGTGGAAGAATCTGGTCGGCCTGCTTCCCTACCTGGGTCGCTACAAAGGACCCATCACGTTGGGCATGTTGGTGCTGGTCCTTTCGAGTGTGGTTCAGGGCGTGATCCCTCTGGCCACCGGGGTTCTGACGGACATACTCGCCGGCAGCGCCGTCCCGTTCGAGAAGAGCCAGCAATTCGCTAGCTCGTGGTTGAGCCGCGTTATTCCCTGGTACGCGCCGCACAGCCGCCATGCGCTCGGCATCTACTGCTTGTTGCTCATTTTCTTGGTCGCCATTCGCGCTGTGCTGTCGTTCTACACGCGCTGGATTCTCATTGGCGTCTCCCGCGACATCGAGTTCGACATTCGCGGCGGCCTGCTGAATCGCCTGCTTCTCCTCGAGCCGGAGTTTTATGTTCGCAATCGCACCGGCGAATTGATGTCCCGCGCCACGAACGATCTCAACTCCGTACGCATGGTTCTCGGTCCGGGAATTATGTACAGCGGCCAGACCATCATCGGCATGGCTCTGGCCATCGCGGTCATGTCGCAGCTGTCGTCTTCGCTGACGCTCTGGATTCTCATTCCTGTGCCGGTCGTCGCGGTCATCGTCCAGCGCTTCGGAAAAATCATCCACGAGCTGTACGAAAAAATTCAGGCCTCGCTCGCTACGCTGTCTGCCAAAGTGCAGGAAAATCTTTCGGGCGTTCGTGTGGTTCGCGCTTATGCACAGGAAGACGCGGAGATTCGCGGCTTTGACGAGCCGAATCGCGAGTACGTTTCGCGCAACGTGAAACTCATCCGCACCTGGAGCATGTTCATGCCTTCGCTCCAAGCGCTCATCGGCGTCACTTTCCTGATCGTGCTCTGGCAAGGCGGCCATCTCGTGCTCAGCGGCCGGATTTCGATCGGCGCGCTCATTGCCTTTTACAGTTATCTCGGCATTCTCGTATGGCCGATGATCGCGCTCGGTTGGGTCACCAACATCTTTCAACGCGGCGCAGCTTCCATGGGCCGCCTGAATTACATCCTCGCGGCCAAACCACAAATTGACGACCGCGGCGCCAGCGTGGCTGCTGATGTGCAGGTCGACGGCGACATCGAATTTCGCAATCTCACCTTCACGTACCCGACTACCATCGCCGGCAACTCCGCCGCGAAGCCTTCCGGTAACGGCCAGCCTTCCGGCAACGCCCCGGTTTTGCGCGACATTAGTCTGCGGGTTCCCGCGGGCTCGACACTCGCGATCGTCGGGCCTACCGGCAGCGGTAAAACCACTCTGGCCGCCCTCGTCGCGCGGCTTTGGGAAGCGCCCGCCGAGTCCGTGCTGATTGATGGCCGCTCCATCCGGGAATGGCCGCTCGAAACGCTGCGCCGTTCCATCGGCTACGTTCCGCAGGACACGTATCTTTTCAGCGAAACGGTTGGCGAAAATATCGCGTTCGGTTTGCCGGCGTACGATCCGGAACGCGTTCGAGCCGCGGCGGATATTGCCAGCCTCGATGGCGACGTAGAGGAATTTGCCCAGAAGTACGACACCATGGTCGGCGAACGCGGCATCACGCTTTCCGGCGGCCAGAAGCAGCGCACGGCGATCGCGCGCGCCATCGTCCGCGATCCGCGCATTCTCATCCTGGACGATTCCCTTTCCAGTGTGGATACGCAAACTGAAGAACGCATTCTCAGCCGCCTGCGCGGCATCATGCGGGACCGCACCACGATTTTGATCGCGCACCGGACTTCGACGGTCCGCGATGCCGAACAAATTATTGTCTTGCGCGAAGGCCGCATCACCGAGCAAGGCACGCACGATGAACTGCTCGCTCGCGGCGGCTACTATGCAGAGTTGTATCAGAAGCAGTTACTCGAAGAAGAACTCGAAAACGCATGAGCAACATTCACGAAGAAGAGGCTCTTGGTAAAGCGTATGACTCGCGCTTGATGCGCCGGCTGCTGCAATACCTGCGCCCGTACAAGTGGCGCGTAGCGCTCGCATTGTTACTCGTCGCCGTGGTGACGCCGCTCGAACTCGCGCCGCCCTGGCTGTTCTATCGCGCCATCGACAAATTTTTCACGCCTACCATCAAACATCTCATTCCCGAGTCGCAGGCCTGGCGTGGCATAGAGTGGATCAGCCTCGCGTTCCTCGTCATTCTCATTTCTGACTTCCTCGCCCAGTACGCGCAGATCCGTATCATGCAGCGCGTCGGCCAGCAAATCATGTACGACATGCGCACGGAAATCTTCGCGCACATGCAGCGCCTGCCGATGAGCTTCTTCGACCGCAACCCGGTCGGCCGTCTAGTCACGCGCGTCACTACCGACGTCGACGCCCTCAACGATCTCTTTGCTGCCGGCGTCGTCACCATGATCAACGACTTCTTTTTGCTCGCAGTCATGGCGGTTTTGCTTTTCAGTGTGGATCATCAACTCGCGCTGGACGCCTTCGCCGTTCTGCCTTTCATCCTGGTTGTTACCTATTTCTTTCGCAAATTTGTGCGCGATGCCAACCGCCGGATCCGCACCGCCATCGCCCGCATCAATGCTTTCCTCCAGGAATACATTTCCGGCATGCCCGTTGTGCAGCTTTTCAATCGCGAGCGTAAAGCCCGGCTGGAGTTCGAAAAGCGCAATCGCGACAACATGAAGGCCTGGTACGACGCTATTCTGGCTTTCGCGCTGTTCTATCCTGCGGTCGAATTTCTTAGCGTTGCCGCGATCGCGCTGATCTATTGGGCTGGCGGCAATCGCGTTCTGACCACCGGCTTCAGCCTGGGCATTCTCGTGGCCTTCACGATGTACGCCACGCGCTTCTTCCGGCCCATCCAAGACCTCAGCGAGAAATTCAACATTCTCCAGTCGGCCATGGCGGCTTCAGAGCGTATCTTCCGGCTTCTCGATGAGCCAGTCACTATCAGTTCCGCACCCAACGCCACGGTGCTCGAAGGCGCTCGCGGCGAAATCGAATTTCGCAACGTGTGGTTCTCCTATCGCGATACGCCCAATCCTTCCGAGGAAGATTGGGTTCTGCGCGACGTTTCCTTCCGCATCGCTCCGGGCGAAACCTTCGCCATCGTCGGCCACACCGGGGCTGGTAAAACCACGCTCATTTCCCTGCTGCTGCGCTTCTATGACGTGCAGCGCGGCCAAATCCTTGTCGACGGCGTGGACATTCGCTCCATCAATTTGCAAAACCTTCGCCGCCAGTTCGGCATCGTCCTCCAGGATTCCTTCCTCTTCACCGGCAGCATCGATTCGAACGTGCGGCTGGGCACGACCGACATTGATACGAAGACCGTCCAGCGCGCCCTAGACGAAATCGGCCTCGGCGATTTCGTTCGCACTCTTCCCGAAGGCATCGAGACCTCCGTCAACGAGCGCGGCTCGACGCTCTCCGTTGGCCAGCGCCAGCTCATCTGTTTCGCCCGCGCGCTGGCGCACAATCCTCGTTTCCTCATCCTCGACGAAGCTACTTCCAGCGTCGACACTAAAACGGAGTTGCAAATCCGCGACGCGCTCGATCGTTTGCTCTCCGGCCGCACTTCTCTGGTCATCGCGCACCGACTCAGCACCATCCAATACGCATCGTGCATTCTCGTTTTCCACAAAGGTCGCCTCCGCGAACAGGGCGCACATCAGGAACTTCTCGCTTTGCGCGGCATCTACTACCGACTTTATCAGCTGCAGTACAAAGAGCAGGAACTGGGCCTTCCCGAAGACACGCGTATCGGCACCGAACATATTTCCGGTCCTCCGCCCGGCGCACTTCCCGCTCCGCAGCCCGCCTCCGATTGAGCGTTCGCGTGCACACTTCCCGTTACGTCTTGATCTTTGGGAGGCGGGGGCTTCAGCCCCCACACAAGGCATCCGAAGAGAATGGGGCTTTAGCCCCTGAAGAAAGTCTTTCGTCCCGCCCTTGAAACCTACGCAACGCATGCGTCCGGTCCCGCTGCTGATCTCCGCTGGAGAGGCTTCCGGAGACATGTACGCCGCCCGTCTGGCCACCGCGCTTCAACAACGCGCATACGTCCAGCTTTTCGGCATGGGCGGCCCACAAATGCGCGCCGCTGGCGTCGAGATTGTCACTGACTACAAAGAAGTTTCGGTGGTGGGTATCACCGAAATTCTCAGTCATCTTCCCTCTCTAGTTCGCGCCATGCGGCGCCTGGTGTTCGAAGCGTCGGTACGCCGTCCGCCCTTTGCCGTCCTCACTGACTTTCCCGGCTTCCACCTCCGCCTCGCGCGCAAACTCCGCCCACATCGCGTGCGCAACATCTATTACATTTGTCCGCAATTCTGGGCCTGGCGTCCGTGGCGCGTTCGCGTCATCCGCAGGCGTTTCGCGCAAGCGCTCTGCATCTTTCCGTTCGAACAGGAGTTCTTCTCGAGCGCCGGCATCCCGACACAATTCATCGGCCATCCGCTGGTCGGCAACGTCCAAGCCACGCAATCCCGCGAAGAGTTCTGCCGGCAGCACCAACTCGATCCGCAACTCCCGCTAATCACTGTGCTTCCCGGCAGCCGCCGCGCCGAACTCGCTCAGCACCTGCCCACCCTCCGGGAAGCCGCTTCTATCATTTACCACCAGCGCCCCGCGCAATTCGTCGTTGCCGCCGCCACTCACGCCGACACCGCGGAGTTGCAATCCGGCTGGTCGAGGTCGCTCACTGTGCGCGTCGTCGAAAACGACACGTATAACGCTCTTGGAGCCGCGGACGCCGCCATCGTCTCCAGCGGCACAGCTACGATCGAGGCGGCGCTACTGAACGCTCCGATGGTCGTGGTTTACCGCGTCACCCCACTTACCGCGCTTCTCGCCAAACCACTCGTTCGAACAAAACTTTTTAGCATGGTGAACCTCATTGCCGAGCGCCGCGTCGTTCCTGAACTCATCCAGAACGACTTCACTCCCCAAAACGTCGCCGAGCAAGTTCTCCGCCTGCTCAACGACTCCCCTGCCCGTGCGGAACTGCGCATCGGCCTCGCCGAAGTACGCCGCCGCCTCGGCCCTCCCGGCGCCGTAGAGCGCGCCGCCGACGCCATCGCCGCGCTCCTCGAAGGCAATCTAGTCGCAGGTCGGTGATGGCGTCCAGACTCGTCTTGACTACCAAAGAGCTCTCTTCAAGAACCTGGCCTGATTTTCTGAAGCTCTTCTCGCAAGGCAATGGTTGGGACCACTGCTGCTGCATGCACTTCCATCGCCCGCGACGCCTGCCCAAATCCGAATGGCTTCCGACACGCGCGCAGCGAGCCGTCCGCAACCGCCGTCGAAAGCGCGAACTCGTCGAAGGAGGCCAAGCTCACGGGATCATCGTTTACGCCAAAGACGAACCCATTGGCTGGTGTCAATACGGGCGCAGCGCGGAACTCCCGCGCATAGATAGCAGCCGCGCCTATCGGAGCGTCGCTCCCAAGCCCGCTGCTCCGTTGTGGCGTATCACCTGCTTTGTTGTGCTCAAGCCTTACCGCCGACTTGGCGTCGCGACGCTCGCCCTGCAGGCCGCGCTCAAGGCTATCGAGCAGCGCGGCGGAGGGATGGTCGAAGCCTATCCTATCGACTGGTGGCTGCCCCGCACCTTCGGCAACGAATCGACTCACGGCACAGCTTCGCTGTTCAAAAAGGCCGGCTTCCAGCAAGTGGCCGGCCTCGGCGCTACACGCTTCAGTTCTCACGTTTTGCTGCGCAAATCCGTCTAAACAACGGGCTTCACTTGCGCCCTAGCGTTCCGGCACCTGCTGGCAACGCTTTTCCCCGTAAGTGCTATCCTATAGAGGCAGACCGGTGTCGGTTTGCGCTCCGTGAAAGAGGTTGCATGCCCCTCCCTGGGAAATCTTATTTGTTTCGTGCTGGTTTAGCCGGCCTGGTGCTGGCGTTTGCCGTTTCGCCGCTGCTCGCCCAGATCCCTCCGCGCCCCATCGGCTTCCGCGCCAGCCACTACGACATTTCCGCTACCCTCGACGCCGATCACCAAACCATCAGCGCGGTCGCCAAGGTTGATTTCATCGCCACCAGCGTGACCAGCAGCGTGCAGGTCGAACTCCACCCGAATCTGAGCGTCACGGACGTAAAGACTGCGGACGGCAAATCCATCGGCTTCGGCCGCGACACCATGAACCCGCTGTTCGTGATCGCCACGTTGCCCACTCCTATCGGCACCGGGAATCACGTCACGCTCACCTACACGTATTCCGGACCGCTTGCGAATCAGGAAAACAGCCCCGTCCCCGGCCTGACCGCCGCGGCCATCAATCAAAATAATGCGTTTCTGCTTCTACCCTCACGCTGGTTCCCGTTGACCAACTTTCCTTCGAACCGCTATACCGCCACCTTCCACTTGAATGTTCCAGACAGTTTCGCTGTCGCGGGCTCGGGCACGGCTTCGGCGCCGACTCCCACGCCGGGCAAGGAAGGTCAAGGCAACCGTCTTGTTTACACGTTTGAATGCAAAACCGCCGGTCCGCATGGGACGTTTGTGGCTGGAAACCTGCAACTCAATCCCAAGCAGGCGGAAGGCATCGAGGTTGCCGTTTACGCTCCCCGCGAAGAGTCCGGCAACGCACAGGGTTTCGCAGACGATGTCGCCCGCGCCGTAACTACCTTCTCCGATCTGTTCGGCGCACTTCCCGATCCGGCTATGACCGTCATTCAATTGCCTGACGGCTCGCTGCGCGACTTCTCCGCCCCCGGAGTGCTGCTGATCAGCCGCCACATCTGGGATCCCAAAATTGCCGAGCGCACCATCGCGCATCTCGTCGCCCAGCAATGGTTTGGCAACTCCGTTCTTCCCGCAACGACGGGCGACGTGTGGGTCACTGATGGCCTCGCCCGGTACTGCGAAGAACTCTACGCCGAGCAAAGTGCCGGCAAAGAAGCCGGCCTCAAGGCGGTCGACGAATTTGCCGTCGGCGCACTCATGTACGACGATGCCGCTCCAATCTCGCAAGCCTCGCGGCTCGCTCCGTACACCAGCGACTATCGCTCCGTAGTTCTCAACAAAGGCGCCATGGTCTTCCACATGCTTCGCGCCCAAATGGGCGATGTCGCGTTCAAATCCCTGCTGCATGATTTCGCGGCGAAATATGCCGGCAAAAACGCCCGCATCGATGACCTGGTCAATCTCGCTGAGCAACAGCTGCAAGCCTCGCTGAAACACGGTGAAGCGCCACCGAATCTGCGCGGCTTCTTCGCGCAGTGGCTCAACTCCACGGGCGTCCCCGAATTTACGACCGAATATGTGGTCTACCGTACGCCCAAGGGCTTCCGCATCGTCGGCAAAATCAAGCAGCCTCTGGACACCTTCAGCATGCCCATCGACATCCGCATCGACACCGAAGGCAACCCTGAAACGAAAACGGTCGATGTGCTCGGCACGGATTCGCCCTTTACCGTTGAAACGTTCGGACGTCCCAAACCCGGTGGCATCAAGGTCGATCCCAACAACGTTATTCTCAAGGGCAGCGTGGGTCTGCGCGCTCGCGCGGCGATCGCGCGCGGCGAAGAGTTAGCCGAAGTGGGCCGCTACTACGACGCCATTCAGCAATACCAGCGCGCGCTTTCGATCCAGCCCGGCCGTCCGCTCGCCAATTTCCGCATGGGCGAAGCATTCTTCTATCAGCGGAATTATCAGGCCGCGGCCAACGCCTTCCGCGAATCGCTGCAAGCCGTTCCCGAGCCGTCGGAAAAGTGGACGGAAGTCTGGGGCCACATCTATCTCGCCAAGATCTTCGACCTGCTTGGCCAGCGCGAACGTGCCGTCAACGAATACTCCAAAGCGAAACAAACGAACGACGACACCGGCGGCGCGCAAGCCGAAGCCGATAAATATCTGAAGAAGCCTTTCACCGAAGGCGCCGCTTCCGGCGCGCCGCAGTCCACGGCCACCAATCCAGCGCAGCCCGCGCAACCCGCCGCCGGCGACCGCCCCACGCTAAAAAAGCGCACGGAACCGAATCAATAGCTGGGTCATGCATTCTTCGATTTCAAGGGTGCGGGTTTTGCAAGTCAGGACTTCGGGCAGGAACTGACGCTCGGTAGGCTACAATTGTTTCCGTGCACGCCTCCACTCAATCTTGCCCTCTAACCACACCCGCATGGTCGCTGCGTCTCGCCTCGGATTTCAATGCGAACGACGAGTTCGCCAAGCGACTCCTCGCCGGCCTCACGGAGCAACAACTCAACTGGCAACCCACTCCTACCTCCTGGAGCATCGGCCAGTGCCTCGATCATCTCTGCGCCACCACCGACGCCTATCTTCCTCCGATTCGCGCGGCGCTCCAAAGCAAGCCCGATGCTCCCGTCGACGAAATTACCCTCGGCTGGTTCGGCGGCTGGTTCTTCCGCACTTTCGTCGAGCCCTCTCCCAACACCAAGCACGCCTCCGCACCGGCAAAAATTCGCCCCGCTTCCAACGTAGATCTCTCTGTCCTGGAACGCTTCCTCTCCGGCAATCAATCCTGCCGCGAACTCCTTCTCACGGCACGCACCAAGAATGTCAACCGCATCCGCTTCTGGAACCCCTTTATTCCTGGCCTGCGCTTCACCGTCGCCACCGGCCTCGAAACCATCCCCGCGCACCAGCGCCGCCACATTCTTCAAGCCGAGCGCGTCCGCAATTCTGCAGACTTTCCGCGCTGAAAGTCCTTTACATCCTCTTCCAGTCTCCGCATTGCTCGAATGCGTGGGCGGCCCGATAAATGGTCGCTTCCTCCCAATGCTTCCCCACCAGCATCAAACCCACCGGCAAGCCCTCAATCATCCCGCACGGCACATTCATCGCCGGGTGATGCGACACGTCAAACGGGCAGGTGTTGCCAATCATTTCGAGGGCCCGCCGGAAGTATTCTTCCCGAGTAGCATTGGCCGGCGGCATCGGCTGCGGCTTCATCGGCAGCGTCGGCAGTAACAGCAAATCGTATTCCGCCAACACCGCGTCGTACGCCGCTCGCAATCGCCGCGCCAGATTCACCGCCTTTCCGTAGTAGCGCGAGCCGAATTGTTTTTTCGCGTACACGCCAAACGCCGTCCACACTTTCGTCGTTTCGGACAATTCGTTGGCCCGCCGCGTCCACCCGTGCAGCTTGTCCATCAAGCTGGTGACATACAAATCTTCCCGCGACAATCCATAGCCATCGCCAAACATCATCGTTTGCGCGATGCCTTCCATCCCGATCGGCGTCCAGATCGCTCCGCCCATCAAATGCAGTGGAATTGATACTTCTTCTACGATCGCACCGAGCGCGCGGAACCTCTCGGTGCTTTGCCGCACTTTTTCGTCCACCGCAGCTTCCGATTCCGGCCTGCCAAATCCTTCTTTCAGCACCGCGATTTTCATTTCCTTCACGCTCGTGCCCAGTGCCTCTGTATACCTCGCCGTCTTCACGGCCATTTGCCGCGAATCACATCCATCCGCTCCGGCGATCACCTCCAGCATGCGCGCGTTGTCTTCCACCGTAGCCGTCATTGGCCCCGTGTGATCGAGAAAAATCTCAATCGGCATGATTCCCGTGTACGGCACAAGTCCGTGCGTCGGCTTCATTCCGTAGACGCCGCACCAACTCGACGGAATACGAATCGATCCGCCCTGGTCGCCGCCAATCGCCATGTCCGCTTCGTGCAGCGCCACAACAACACCCGATCCCGAAGACGATCCGCCCGCCGAATATCCCATCCGATACGGATTGTGCACCGGCCCCTTCGCGCCGGTATGGCTTCCGCCCGAAAGGCAGTACGCTTCGCAATGCGCTTTCCCCACAATTTCCGCGCCCGCATCCAACAGTCGCGTCACCACCGTCGCGTCGACTTCCGGTACGTAGCCTTCCAGCACCGCGCAGCCGTTCATCATCGGCACGCCTGCCACCATGACATTGTCCTTGATCGCTACGCGCTTGCCCTTCAACGGGCCGGTCTCGGCGCCATGAATTGACGTTTTCACGTACCAGGCGTTGTGCTTGTTCTCCGCCGCCGTCGGAAATCGCGCCGTCCTCGGTCCGTACTTCACTTCCGGTAAACAGTCCGACGCTGCATCCACCCAGTTGTAGGCCTCCACCAATCCCTTCATCAGCCCGCGGTACGACTCCGCATCCGCGTCGCTTAACGTCAAACCCATCTCTCCCGCCGCCTCGGCCACTTGCTTTTCGGTGGGAACCTGCAAGGCCTGCCTGTCTTTCGGCTCCCCCAAAGTCATTTGTGTCGCCATAGCTCTGCCCTCCAAGCCCGGCATCATATACGCCTCGGCCTGAATGCGCATCCTGTGCCTCTGATTTGCTTTTGTTTTGGCTTGTGCTCAACCGCAGATCGTGCGCTCTTTAGTGGCACCCGCGCCTAGCTACTGCAACTTCGCGTACTCCGCCTTAGCCTGTTTCAGAAGCGGAATATCCGCATCAGCGTCCTTCCAGATCTGAAAAAGCTGTTCGTAATGCCCTTTGGCTTTTGCTGTATCGCCCAGCTCTTGGTAGATCTTCCCCAATTGATACTGCGCCAGAATCTGGTACTGCTGCCCTTCTGCCAAAACTGGAAACTTGTCCTGACTCAGAGCATCCTCGTAAACCTGCGCTGCGTCTTTCGGCCTCCCCGTGGACCGATATGCATACGCCAGCGACTCCAAAGCGTAAGTGTGCACATCGAGCTTGTCCGCCAATTGGAACGCCTCAATCGCTTCCTTCGATCTCCCGGCCGCTAACGCGAGTTCACCTTTTACGATGGCAATCACCGCTTGGTCCCCCGCGTTGCTACGATTTATCCCTGATACCGCCGTAGGATTCTGCGCCTGCGACATCATGTCATGCAGAAGCGTCGTAGCCACCGCCGTTTTTCCCAATCGTGCATACGGCTTTGCGACGAACACCACCCACACCGGACCAAACCGCCCGTTCGCCAGCATGCTTCTCGCTGCTTCCAGTTCAGCAAGCGCCTCCGTGTCAAATCCTCCGGTCTTGTAGACCGAACTGAGCAGGACGTGATCCCGGTACTCGCTCTCCCAGGTTCGTGCCGCCTTGTGAATCAATATGGCTTGCTTGAGATTTGCTTCGCTCTCCGAAAACTTTCCCTGGTACATCGCCAGCATGCCAAGCGACCTGTAGCCCAGCGCTTTTTTCGTGTCCACCGGCTCCGCGATCATTTTCTGGAAGGTCTCGCGAGCGTTTGCAGCGTCGCCCATGTCGATCAGCAACGATCCATACTCTTGATTGACGTAAGTCTCGGTGATTGCCGTTGGCCGGATTTGGAAAGCTTTCTGGTAATACTCCATCGACTTTTGTGGCTGCCCCATGCCTCGGTAACATGTCGCTATGTTAATGAGAGCAGCGTCGTTGAACCGGTTGGTCTTCAACACTCGCTCGAAAGCCTCAATTGCTTTGTCGTGTTGATGCAGCGTCGCCATATACACCCAGCCGACCCGAAACCACGCGCCATCGTCGTCCGGATACTGCGCCAAATACGCTTCGTAGTACTTCACCGCCGCTTCGCGGTGCCCCCGGAAATCTTCCGCCTGCGCGCGAATCCATAGTTTTTCTCTTAGCGTCAGCCGGTCCAGCAGGCTTAGCGCTTTGGTGAAATGCTGTTCACCTCGAACCGTATCGTTCGATGCGTAGTAATGTGCGCCTAGATAGGCATGCGCGACGGCGAAATCCGGATCGATGGCTACTGCCTGCTCCACCAGGTCGATTCCGGCTTGGCGGTTCGTCTCCCCGAGTTGTCTGCCCTGCGCATAGGTCACTAATGCCTCGAGTGACGCCGTCGTCGCCTCCGGCAGCGGCAAGCCCTCTTGCCGCACACTGCCTAGCGATTCGCCTAGCTTCTGCCGGATCGACGTCGCCAGCGAGTCGAGCGTCGGCAACACCTGCGCTTTCCCTTGCGCCACCGCCGTTTCCGTCAACACCACCGCGCGGCTTTGCGGTTCCACCAGGCGCACCGTCAGCGAGTACGCTCCGCCGACATCTGCGATGCTGCACGCCAACACCGCTTTCACGCCCTCGCGTACGGCCAACTCGCTCGCCACCTCTTCGTCCAGTTTTGCGCCGCTTTCCTTGCGCATGCGGCGCAGCGCCTCTTGCACCCGCGTCGGCGGTAGCACGTTGACGTATTGCGATTGTTGAATGCCCACCATCAGCGCCGTTTGTAGCGACCGGTCGAACACTGCATCATGCGTGAGATTCTCGAAATCGGCCATGACGATCCAATCGCGTTTTTCAAATGCGAGCGCAGACCTGGGCGACCGGAAGTAATGCTCGAAAACCCAGTAGGTTGCGCCGGCCAGTCCGAATACGGTTATGAGTAGCGCTGCCGCCAGCCACGCTGGCCGCAGCGCTCGCACAATCGAGAAAGGTCGTGGTGCCGGTTGGCGCTCTTCCAGCAATTCCGCCAGGTTCAACCGGACTTCCCGCACTGACTGGTAGCGCTGCTCGCGATCCTTCGCCAACATTCTCTTGAGCGTGTGCTGCAACAACTCCGGAACTTCTTTCCCTTGCGACGTGAGCGGAGCCGGATTTTCGTCGATGATCGCGCACGCCGTTTTCAACATCGACTCGCGCAGGAATGGATGCACTCCGGCGATCAGCTCATAAAGGATGACGCCAAAAGCGAAGATGTCCGACCGAATATCGGCAGCTTCACCTTGCAACTGCTCGGGAGCCATGAACGTCAGCGTGCCGGAAGCCGTACCCGGTTGCGTCAGCACGCTGGTCACCGTCTTCTCTGTTCCGATCAAACCGGTGCTCATCTGTTTGGCCAGTCCGAAATCCATCACTTTGACGTGCCCGTCGCGCGTCAGAAAAATATTTGTCGGTTTCAGGTCGCGATGGATAATTCCGCGCGCGTGCGCGCACTCCAATGCCTCCGCGACTTCCACGCCGATGCGCAGCGCTTCTTTTAGCGGCAGGCCGCCCTTGACGATTTTGTTTCGCAGGTCCGCGCCTTCCACGTACTCCATCGCGATGAACGGCCGGTCCTCCGCTTCACTTGCCTCGTACACCTTGCAGATAAACGGGTGATCCAGCGCCGCCGCCGACCGCGCCTCCGCCAGCAGCCGCTTTCGCGCGCTCTTGTCCGCCTGCACTTCGGGCAGCAGGAACTTCAGCGCTACCGTCCGGCCTAAGGCCGAATCCTGGGCCAGGTACACCTCTCCCATGCCTCCTTCGCCCAACTTTTGCAGGATGCTGTAGTGCGAGACGTGCTGCCCAATGGCTACATGCGAATCCGCCATATCCTCGCCATCTTTCTTGGGGACCCGAGTTGACCCAAGAAGTTAGCACGATTCGCGGGGGCATTGAACGCCTTAAGTAGGCCGAAAGGCTTTGCCAAGCTAAGCGCGGACCGTTGTAGGGCAAAGCGGCCAACCGCAACCGTTGAACGCGGCGGTCACCTCGCGCACGGCACTTTTTTCTCATCCGGTGTTCCGGGCTCGCACCGCACATGGCTGGCGTGGGTTCGTTGTTCTTTCTTGCCCATACGATCTCCAGCTTTCAGCAATTTCCAGAGGCCTTTCTGCAAAACTGCCTGGGGGCCGGTACGACACCCTTTCGCTTTCAACTTTCTTGTTTTCGGAACGCCCGCATCTCCAGATCCCCATCGGTCACACGCATTTCGACCCCGTCCGCCGATTCTGCAAACCGCACCCGCACCGTCTCTGCTCCCGCCGGCCAGAACACCCGCTCTCCCAAATGGAACAACGGCCGCGGCATCGCGCCTTTGCGCGTCCAATTCAACTGCGGCGCGTGGGTATACATTTTCCCGCCCAAATACATTTTCAAATTCGCATCCACTTCGATCTGCTGCGTTATTCCGACACCAAATACATACGTCCCCACCAGCGCGGCCGTCTCGCCCTCGGTCAATGGCATTGGCGCTGTGCTGTCGGCGCCTTCCAGCCCCTGCAAATACTCCAGAACCGGTCGCGCCGCCTCGCTTCCCATCCGCGCATGCGCCAGCAGGCTGATGCTGTGCGGACCGCGAACTTTCTGCACTCCACTCCCTGCACCCACCGCCGCCTTCACCGCCTCCAACTGCCCCAGCATCGCAGCGGAAAAAACCGTCGGCATCGCACCCTTCTCCAACAGGTATTCCGCGATGGCGCGGTTTCCCATGTGCGAAGCCGCTCCCAGCGGCGTTTCCCAATCTCCAAAGCCCCAGTCCCACGCCGCTTTGACCAGCGCCCGTCTCATTTCCACCAATTCCCTCACCCGCTTCACATCAAAGTGCGCCACCGTCACCATCTCGCGCACCAATTCCGCTGGCTGTGCCGGAAAACTGTCCCTCACCATCGCGCCTTTCCCTCCTTCCGCTTCTGCTTCCCTTTTCCTCTCCGATCGCCAAGTCATTTTGCTAGCTGGCAACGCTGCCCCAAGCCACGTCAACACCGATCTCCGCGAAATCTGGCTCATTTGCCCTCAAAATCTTCGACCGAATCTTGCAATCTACTCCGACCTTCCGACTGCCTCGGTCCCAGCCCTACCCGTCCGTCATCCCGACCCGTGGGCCGCGCTCCTGCGCAGTCCACGGCGGAGGGATCTGCTTTTCTCCGCGCCACGCACACGTTGCCGCAAGTCCACAAGGCCGGCAAATGAAAATGGCCATGCGCACGCATAGAAAAAAATTAGTCGCTATGTCTCAGGAATTCAGTGGCTTCCGGGTGCGAATGAGGGAGCTTTCTCTGGTTGGTGCGCCATCCGTGCGGCAAACTCCGTCGCGATTTGCCCCGCCACGTCCGCTTCCAACCGCAACTCGTCGCCTCGCGGCCGATCGAGCCGCACCACCCAGATGTGCGTCTGGTCTGACAGTCGAATCAAATGCGCCAGGATCCGCAGCTGTCCGCCACTGCCCTGCACTTGTCCCAGCACGATATAGCCTGCTCCGAGCGACGACGCAATCGCTCGCAAGTCCCGCTGCTCCCGCGGCAGGCGCAAAATCTGGGCATTGCCAATCACGCGATATCTGTCGCGGCTCTTCACGGTCAATTGCTCCACAACGCCGTCGGCCAACCCGTCCGCAAACCGATCCAATGCGCCATCGCGCGTCTCGTTGTCAAATCGCGCCACCGCCACAATGGGCGCCTGTGAGGTCGCGACATAGCGCATTTTTCTTGGCGTTAGGTACAGAACCATGAGCAACACCATCCCGCCGATAGCTAGCACTAAAACGCCGCTCGCAAACATCCATCGCGTCAAGTTGCGCTCAGCACGTCGATCGAATGCAAACACTGCCTTTTTATCGGCGCCGCTAGCGCCGCGTGCATCGGCAGTTCCTTCCGCGACCACTCCATCAGCGGGAGCTGTTGGCGTGGAACCGTCTGCCTCCGCCGACAGCCGTTCCACTGGACCGATGAACTGGTATCCATTCTTGGGCACCGTGCGGATGAAGAGCGGTTGTGCGGAATCGTCGCGCAGCGCCGCACGAATCTGCGCGATACAAAAATTCAGTCCAGCATCGAAGTCCACGAAGGTGGCGTCGCCCCACACGGCTTTGCGCAATTCTTCCCGTGAGACGACCTCTCCGGCGCGTTCCACCAAACAGCGCAATACTTGGGCAGGTTGCGACTGCAGATGCACCAGCACACCCTCGCGCCGGAGCTCGCCGCGCTCCGCATCCAACACAAACAATCCGAAACGGACTTTTCGGCTCATGGTCGAGACTGATTGTGCCACGATTCGCGGAAATTTCTGGAAGAGGTGCGAGCACAGCGGGCGACCGCACAAAATTCCAATCGGGGAAGAAATTAGGACGGGAAACGATGGGGCAGGTCCGGCCAACTGCACCGCGAAGCCGGATGCAGCTAGGGCGCAGCCGCGAAATAAGAGCCGCGGGAGTTCAGAAACTTGTCGCCACTCCAGTTGTACAGACCGCCGATAATATTTACCGCAGTGATGCCGACCGTAGGCTGCGGAGCGAACTCGATCATGCACTCGGGCTTGCCCTGTTCGTTGTCATCGTTAAGCGACGCGGGCCGTAAGTCTATGAAGAACTTACCGGCCGCTGCGAGACGAAGGTTCCCCGTGGAGCCCGACCATGACAGCGAGACCCATGCGACGGACCACTTCGCGGCAAGATTCGAGCGTCTCGAGCGAAGTGGCGCGGCCCGGGCGCAGCTGCAACTCTTCGGCCTTTTCGGAAGAAACGAATTGCATGCCGATGCAACGCTCGGGACACATGGTCATCTCGGCAAGATCATCGACTGCGAGCGAAGCAGTGGTGCTGGCGAAGATCGCGTCAGGTTTGGCAAACCTATCAAAGATCGTGAAGAGCTCGAGCTTCATCTCCAACTCGTCGGCAACGGCCTCGATGATCAGGTCAGCGTCGCGAATGGCGTCTTCCACCGAGTGGGCCAGAGTCAGGGCAGCGGTCATGGACGGCGCGGCTGCCCTGGAATTCGCAATCAGGTCGCGCAAGGTACTCGCGGCTCGCTCGAGCACGGAGATGGAAACATCTTCGAGGATCGTGCGACAGCCCGCGCGCAAGGCGAGGGCGGCGAATTGACAGCCCAGGTCGGTGGCGCCGATGATCGCGATACTTTCGATGCGCATGGGGCTGAACCAGAGGTGTTTGGACGCCAGGCGTGGCGCGCGCATTAGCCTGCAGCTTTGGACTTAGCGCGCGGGGCTTCCTTCATCATGTTCTTTAGCGCCTGTTCATCGAAGCCAAGAACAATGTCGTCGCCGCGAACGACTACGGGCCGGCGAATCAGATTGGGAGTCTTGGCCATAAGCTTGATGGCTTGCGCGCGCGTGGGCGGCTTCTCACTCATCTTCTGCTCGCGATACAGCTCGTTACGCGGATTGAGAAACGTTTTGTAGTCGCGTGCGCCGATCAGCTGATCGAGTTCAGCTTCGCTCAGCGGTTTAGCGTCGAGACTTCGTAGTTCAAAATCCGCGCCGAGCTTCTCCAAGTAGTCCTTAGCTTTGCGACAAGTGGTACACGTTGGCTTTTGCAGGAATTGTACTTTCGTTTTCGCCATGAAACCGGTTCCTCTTTCTTCCCTGGCCGGGCGCCGCATTGCAGGCGGCAGCCCCAGCACGCACAAATCTTTTATACGGCAGGTACGCGGCGGATAGCCAATTAATATCGCGGGACGCTCGCATCAATTTCTGTGGACCAGCGTTCAATGCCACCAGCCATGGATCTAGCTTTTTCGACGCCTTGCTGGCGCAGCCAACGGACCGCGTCCAGGCTGCGCATACCGTGATGGCAGTAGAGAATCACCTCGTCGTCGGTATCGAGCAACGAATTGAGATTTGCGGGAATCGAGCCAAGAGGAATTAATGTCGCGCCGGGCAGCCGGCACATGTCGTACTCGAGGGGCTCGCGGACATCGACAAGCAGCAGTTTTTCGCCGCGCGCGATGCGGGCATTTACGTCGTGAACAGAAATCTGCAGGTCATCCATGGTGGTTTTTCCTTGGTGCGCCGTCGGACGCCGGATCTGTGATGGAACTTGCGGCAGCAGCGCTGAATTATCGGCCTTGCCACGACGGCGGGCGCTTCTCCAGAAACGCACGGATGCCTTCCCGGGCATCACTCATCTTCACCAGCTTGGTCAAGTATAACCGTTCCATGGCGCCCAGGCGCTTGGAGAAATCGGCAGCATGGGCACGCCAGAGGGTGCGGCGAGTCAAACGTAGCACTGCGGGGCTGAGAGACTGCAAATCCTTCAGTAATTCCGCGGTGGCTTCCTCCAGCTTGTCATCGGGCACGACGCGAGCCACGAAGCCGAGCAGTTGCGCCTCCGGTGCGCCGAACTGCCGGCCGGTGAGAATCAGGTCCGTAGCGGCGCGCATGCCGATGAGTTCTGGAAGAGTGAGCATAGCGACTGGGGGAAAACAGCCGAGCTTGATTTCGGGCTGACCGAATTGGGCGGAGCCAGTGGTGATGAGGAAATCGCAAAAAGTGGCAAGCTCCATCCCACCGCCAAGGCACACGCCGTGAACTGCAGCCATGGTGATGCAATCCGTCGCGGCAAGGCGGCGGAAAATGCCGTGAAACGCTTTGAGCATTTTGCCGACGCGCTTCGGCTCGTGATCGGCAATTTCGGCTCCAGCGGAAAAACCTTTGGGGCCGGCACCTTGGAAGACGAGAAAGTCGCATCGGGGAACAGCCTGTTTCAGCGCGCGTTCCAGCTCGCCCATCATGGCGATATCGAGAATATTCAGTGGAGGGCGGTTGAGGGTGAGCCGGGCGACGCGATTCTCGATTTGCAGGTGAACGGTCGGTTCGGGCACGGGCTGTCTTTGCACGGCGGTCGCGGTCACGATAGGCCCCGAAGATGCATTGAGTATTCTACGGAAGAAAGTGCGAAGTGGGTAGAGTAGCTCGTCGAAACTTCGCGAACGAGTCGTAGTGCGTGTGGTTGTGCGCCCTTATTTGCCCTGGAATTTGGGATGGCGCTTTTCGAAGAAGGCGCGAATGCCTTCGCTGCAGTCTTCAGAGTGGAAACATTTGAGCTGTTCCTGAGCCTCGTGCTCAAGCGTTTTGGCCAGCTCTTCTTCATTGGCAGTGAACAAGGCTTTCTTAATGGCGCGGATGGCGAGCGGCGGCCCTTGGGCGATTTTGTAAGCGAGGGTTTTGACCTCGGCTTCGAGTTGCGCCAGAGGTACTACACGATTGACGATGCCGAGACGGAAGGCCGTTGCCGCGTCGATCATTTCGCCGGTGTAGAACATTTCCGCGGCGACGGAAGGACCCACGAGCTGCGGGAGAAAGTAGGTTCCACCGTAGTCGGGATAGAGGCCAACGCGCGAAAAAGTCTGGCCGAAAGTAGCCACATCCGCAGCGATGCGGATGTCCGCGGCAAGTGCAACGTTCATGCCGGCGCCGGCGGCAGGCCCGTTGATCGCGGCGATGACCGGCTGAGGCATGACACGCATTTTCAGAACGGCTTGCATGCCGGAGCGGAGGATGGGGCCGAGTTCATCGGTTTTGTTTTGCTCGCGACCCTTGCCGATAGCGCCAAGGTCGCCCCCTGAACAGAATGCCCGACCGGCACCGCTGAGGACGACGACGCGAACAGAGTGATCCTCGGCGATGCGACTGAGCGCCTCGTTTAGGGCGGTGGAGAGTTCGGCGCTGAGAGCGTTGAGTTTGTCGGGACGATTGAGAACAAGGTGGGCAATGGATTCATGACGCGTTTCGAGAACGACGGGACCGGATTGAGCGGCGTGTGGGGCGTTGCTCATAAATCTCCTTTGGCCTGTGAGAGAGGAATTGTCTCGCGATTCGTGGAGATGTGACAAGACTCACGGAGGCCAAAAAAACGACCGGGGCAGGCTCACAACCCGGGATGGTCCGAACGGCAGCTACACAGAAACCGGAGTTTCGCGGTCCTTCTGCGTGCGAGAAACGAGTTGGGCGAGCTTTTTGAAATGGAGCTTGTGTTCGGAATTGCCCTTGCCGTTTTGGGCGACGGCGCTGGAGGGCAGGACATAAACGCGAGCGCCATAGAGGACCTGCTTCTGGAGACCGTATTTGCACTTGCGCTGGGCGAACTGTTCGTAGGTGTGCTTGCCGTTGAAGGCGACGACGTGCGGCGCAAATTCTTCGAGCTTTTGAGAGAGCACGATGCGGCCTTCGGCGAAATCTTCGCGACTGAGTTCCTCGACGGTTTTGGTCGGGCGCTTGACGAGGTCAGTAAGACCGATGGCGAACTCGATGACGCGCTTGTCGTCGTGATAGTCGAAAGGTTCGGGGATGACTCCAGAGTCGTACAGGATGTTCCAGAACTGGTTGGTGCGACCGGCGTAATAGTGGCCGACGCGGACGGAAGATTCGGTGGGATTGCAGCCCACAATGATTAGCTTCATGCCTTTGCGCAGGTAGTCGGGAAGAGTCTTCATGGCCTTGGTGCGTGCGGAATGCCGCTTGCGTTCAGTGTTGCTTATTTTTGCTTTGCGGAGGTGGATATTTCGGCGGGAGCGGTCCGAAGTGTAACGAGTAGTCAGGCCTTTAGCTCACCGCCGAGATCGGCACCAAGGAGGGGCGCTCTTGACGCAGAGGACGCGGAGCACACAGAGAAGAGTCGGGCTGAATCCTGAGGGGGTGGAGGGTCATCGAAACAAGAGAGAGGGTTTGACGGCCGACGGAGCCCTTACAGAAAGCCGATTGAGGTTGGCGTGTCCGTGCTTTGTGCTAACGTAGGAATGGAGAGGATAGGCGTCCTGGCAATGCTGGCGAGGGCGCCGCACAAAGACTTGAGCTCCCCGAATCCGCATCGGCTGCCATCGACGATCGCTCGCGAAGACGAACACCTGCTCGTTGCGGCAGCGAAAAAAGGCGATCTGAGCGCGTTTGAAGAGCTGGTGAATCGTTACGAGCGGAAGATTTTCCGTTTGACGATGAATATCACGGGGAACCGCGAAGACGCGGAAGACGCAATGCAGGATGCGTTCCTGAAGTCGTATTCCCACTTGAAGGATTTTGAGGGCACGTCGCGGTTTTATACGTGGCTGGTGCGCATCGCAGCGAATGAAGCGCTGATGCGGCTGCGCAAGCGGCGGCCGAATCAGTTTTCACTGGATGAGCCGGTGGAGACGGAAGACGATTTGATGCCGCGGGAAATCCAGGACTGGGGACCCGGGCCGGATCAACGATTTGCGCAGACCGAGATGCGCGAGATTCTGAACAAGGTGATCCAGGAACTGGATCCGGATTACCGGATTGTGTTTCAGTTGCGCGACGTCGATGACCTTTCAACGGAAGAAGCGGCAGCAGCAGTGGGAATTTCCGTGCCGGCGGTAAAATCGCGGCTGCTGCGCGCGAGACTGAAGTTGCGCGAGAAACTTGCGAAATACTTTCAGCAACGGGGTGGTGCCAATTGAGATGCTCCGAAGCCATCCGCGAGATTTCGAATTTCATTGACGGCGAGCTGGGCGCGGCGCTGAAACATGAGTTGGAGGCGCACTTCAAGGAGTGCGAACACTGCCATCTGGTTGTTGTGCAGACGAAAAAAGCGGTGGAGTTTTATTTGGAGAGCGAGCCGGAAGAGTTGCCGGGAGATGTGAAGACGAGATTGCATGGGGTGTTGAGAAAGAGGTTGAACACGCCGCCGGCTTGAGCAATGAGGTTGAGGAAGTAAAGGAATGGGGTTGGGCGAGCGGATAGAACGAAATTGAAGTGAACGCTTAGCCTAACGCAGAGGCGCAGAGTACGCAGAGAAGAAAACCGCGAAAACGAGAAAATCAGTAGTTGGGGAGAGGCTGGAGCTGCTCGGACCAGAAGGGGATGGAGCGGCCCAGCCCTTTTTCTTTGGCGAGGGCGTAAACCTTCATGGCGACGGCGAGATCCCAGGAGGCGATGCCGTTGGATTTGAAGAGCGTGACTTCGGAGTTGCTGGTGCGGCCGGAAGTTTTGCCGTCCACGACATCGGGAAGCTTTTTGACGCCGGTCCAGCAGATTTCGTCACCTTGAAAGGCGATGATGAGATCGCCGGCTTCCTGGCGGGACTGCTCGATGGAATCAACGACGATCACATCGGCGCTCTTAACGGCGTCATCATCAAGTTCGCGTTTGTGGGAGTGATTGGCGCCGATAGCGTTCATGTGAATGCCGGGAGCTTCGACGAGGCTGGCGCCGGTGACGACGGGATTGGCGGCGGTGGTGGCGGTGCAGAGAATGTCGGCGCCGCGGACGGCGTCAGCGGAAGAGGCGGCAGGTTCGACGACAATGCCAAGTTTTTGTGCCATTTCGAGAGCAAATTGCTGGCGTTTGGCGGCGTCGCGGCCGTAGACGCGCGCGATTTCGATGGGGCGGACGGCGGCGATGGCTTCGAGTTGGGTGCGGGCCTGGCCGCCGGTGCCGACAATAGCGACGATGCGCGAGTTGCGACGCGCAAGATATTTGGTGGCGACACCGCTGGCGGCACCGGTGCGGAGCTGGCCCATGTAGTCGGCTTCGATTTGGGCGACGAGGTCGCCGGAGTTCATGTCGTAGAGCGGGACGAGAAAGCGGAGCTGGCCGTTGACGTAAGTGTATTGCTTCATGGCGACGAAGCCGGAGGAGAGATCGGCAGCAGCCATGTAATGAAAGAAGTGGCCGTTGGGAAGTTCGAAGCGGCGGCGCGGGTGAACGACGACTTCGCCGCGGGATTGTTTGCGGGAAATGTCTTCGACAGCCGCGACGGCGAGCGGCATGGTGAGGAGAGAGCGAACTTCGGCTTCGCTGATGTGCAGGGTCATTGAAAAGGGGTTCTCGCCTCCTGAGCCTCTTGATTTTACCTGTGGTAAGGCGGCAGCGCGAGTCTTCCCGAAGGACTAAGCGAAAGAAAAAGCAGATCCCTCCGCCTCAGCCGCAAAGGATTGCGGCTGAGGGTCGGGATGACAGTTCCTTGATGGTTGGGTCCAAAGCATGTCGGTTTGTGGCTCAAGGACGTTTTTTCTGCGATTTTTTGGTGATGGAGCCCTCTTCGCGGATGCGGCGGACGACGGTTTGCATGAGGCGGTAGACGCGCTCTTCGTGGTCGCCGTCCATTTCGTGAAAGCGGAATTCGGGTTCGCCTTTGGGGCTTTTGCCGACGGTAATGGGAAGCTGGCCGCAAAGATCATTTTCGATGAAGGCGGTTTCGTAGCGTTCTTTGCGAAGATTCCAGGTATAGACGCGAGTGGTGGTGAAATCGCAGGGCTGGCCCTCGGGGCCTTTGGTGCCGGCGACGAGATATTGGACTTTGTCGCCGCTCGGATCGCTGACGCGATTGAGTTCGAACCAGGCGATGGGGCGAATGTTGGCGGAGCTGGCTTCGTCGCGGACGGGATCGGGCAGATCGAGTTCGAGAAAGCGGGCGATGACCCAGCCGGCGATGGGAACGGACTGATCACCGGGCTGCGTGGTGGTCGTTTCGGAGGCGCGGGCGACGGTGTTATCGCCGGGGGGACGAGTGGCGATGCCGCGGACGAGGAACCAGTCTTCTTTCTTCGTGTCTTGCGGAGCGTTTTCTTTTTCGTCGGAGACTTGGACCCAATCGGCGACCGAGCGGCCGACAATTTCCACGGGAACGCCGCGGCCAAATTGATAGAGACGCGCTTGCGAGCGGCCGGGTTCGACGCGAAGATTGGTGGCGACTTTGGTGCGGCCGTGGGCCTGCACGGGCATAGAGACGACTTGTTTGAGAAGTCTGGTGCTGCGCTGCCAGAGGGCGGGTTCCATGAGGTAGCGGCCGTCCACCCAGCCAACCTGGCCGATGGTGGTGCGGACTTTGACGCTGTCGTTGCGCTTGCCGACGACGTCGACGCGGTCGCCGTAATGCAAGGTGTCAAGCGGTTCGCGGACCTGGGCAACGCTGCTCCAGAGAGTGGCGGTGCGTTCGCCGACGTAGGCTTCGCCGAGGAGTTCGTGTTTAGGGCGGAAAAACCAGGCGACGACGCCGACGAGGCAGAGGAGCGGGACGGCGATGAGGAGTTTGCGCTTCATGCGCGATTCCTACGGCTGCGCTGCGATGAAGAGACGCCGAGGCATACGGCGGCGATGGGCGATGAACTTAGCGTGGTCACTTTTTCGGTCGCTTAGAATTGTACCTGATTCTTCGACCGGGGATGGGAGTGGGCGGCGGGAATTTGCTTTTCTGTTAAAATGCGGCGCGGAAAAAGAGCCGGCTGGAAGCCGGCGGTACAAAATGTGGCAGTGGCGAGTGGCGAGTGACGAGATAAAAACCAAAGCAAGAAACCTGGCTCGTTTCGGCAAAGGACAGCGATGAAATTTTTGGGGGCGTTGCAGCCATTGAGTTTGCTGGTGCTGCGTTTGGCATTTGGAGTGATTTTTGTGGCGCACGGGTATCCGACGCTGGCACATCGGACGAGTTCGGTGCACACGATATTCGCGCAGCACGGAGTTCCCGTGTACTGGGTATATCTTTCGGGTGTGCTGGAAGTATTTGGCGGCGGCCTGCTGGTGATAGGACTGTTTACTCGCGCTGCGGCGTTGCTGCTGGCAATTGAGATGGCTTTGATGATCTGGAGAGTTTCCCCGCCGCACAGTTATTTCGCAGTGAACGAGTATGCGTACCCCATGGTGGTGGCGGCAGGATGTTTTGTGCTGGCAACGACGGGAGCGGGGACGCTCTCGGTGGATGTTCCACTGTTTGGGAGTCGTGCTGGAAGGACGAAATCGCCGCGAAATGGCAAGGTGGGAAAGTAGAGCGCGTCCCGATGGATCGGCTGACCCGAGAAGGCCGCAGCGCGCTGCTCCGACAGCCGCCGGTTAGTTAGACAGCTTGGCATATTCGGCTTTGGCTTGATTGAGGACCGGAATGTTCGTGTCGGCGCTTTGCCAAAGGTTGAGGAAGTCCTGGTAGGCCGCGCGTGCTTTGCGCGTGTCTCCTGCAGCGGCGTAAGCGCGAGCCAGGCCCAGACGGGCGAGCGGCGCGATCTCGGAGTTCAGTACGATTCCGGGATGATCGAGGATCTTCTGAAACTCCGGAGCAGCTTCTGACCCTCGGCGCTTGAGCAGATAGGCTTGGCCGCGAAGATACGCGGCCATGTACCGATCGAACCAGCCAGACTCATACGGGGCGACAGTCTGAAGGAGTTCCAAGGCGCTGCCGGCTTCGCCACGCTGGAGCGCAATGGCGCCTTTCAATTCGGGAAGATTGACTTCCTCGTCGTAGCTGCCGGGCGGAATGTGGCTGGCCATACGTTCCATCATCTTAGTAGCTCCGGCGTTATCGCCGGCCAAAGCCAGGACCAAAGCCGGTTCATCTCTAAATGTCGCTGCGAGTGCGGCGTGCTTGCGCGCCTCAACAAAGTTCCCGACCAACGCTTCGCGAACGCCCATGTAGGATTCCAGGTAGCCCACCGCCTGGGTGTTCTTTTCCTGCAATGCAGCGTCCTTGGCGCGCCGAAACAGTTCGCGAGCCGCGGCAAAACGGCCAAAATAAGATGCCGCACTCGACTCTTCCTGAAGGAGCCGGCCTCCATAGGCGGGCTGGCTCGAGAGCGACGCCGCAAGTTTGGCAGTGGTGTCCTGGTCGCCTTCAACAAAGGCCAGCACGTAGCGGTTACGTTGCACCTCTCCGGCATCCAACTGCCGAGTCCTTGCTTGCTCATACACGGCGTGAGCTTCGTCGAGACGCTGGAGAGCGGTTAAGTCGATCAGCAGGCCCGCGTACGGAAGGGCTTGCTGAGGGTCCAGGTCTGCAGCGATGCGAAACTCCTGGGCGGATTGCTCGTACTTGCCAAGAACGCCGTATTCGAATCCCAGTATGCGATGCGGAGTGAAGTCGCGCGGATAGCTCTGTTTCCACAGTTCGCAGTTCTCGATCGACTTGTCAAGCTGATAAGTAACGAACTGGTGATAGACCGCAACGAGGTCAAATCTCTCTCTTTCGCTCGCGTGTTCACGCAATGCATAAGCCTTCCGAAGTGCAGCCAGTTCCAATTCGGTCTGGCCGAGGACCTGGTAAGACCGGCCAAGATTGGCGTAGGCCATGGCGAAGTCGGGATCCTCTTGGATGGCCTGCTGAAAGAATGGAATGGCCCCGGCCTGATCGCCATGACTGTATTTGGAAAAGCCAAGACTGTAGGCCTTAAGCGCATCGAGCGAAGGAGTGGTGGCTTGGGCGAGCGGAGTACCGAATCTTTGAACGGTGGCCAACGACTCGCCCAGCTTTTCGCGGAGCTGCGAGGCGGCTACTCCGAGAGCATGCAGAACGTGATTTTTGTCGTTGGCTTGGGCCTCGGAAGCAACCAGGGACTCGCCGGTCGAACAACTCGCAGCTTGGAGAATGAGGTCATACTGCGTGCCAATCTGCGCGATCGAGCCGGTCAAAACCGCCGCGCCATTGGCTCGCTGGCAGATTTCGCGGGCGACTTCCGGCGTCAATCTGGCATCGGGCGGCTGCTGCATCATGCGAAGAGTCTGCTGAATCTGGGCGTCGGAAACGAGGTTGAGGAAGGGTGACTGCCCGAGTTGCGCGGCAAGGCCTTGCTGCAGAGCGCCGTCGAAGACCGGATCACCGGTGGAGTTGCGAAAATCGGCGACCACCACGGTATCTCTGGGAGTCAGCTTGGCGGTGCGGTGGAGAAAGAAGTAGGACGCGATGGCAGCGGCGGCGACCGTCAGGCCAAGCACCGTACCGATAGAAAAGAGCCTACTCGGCTTAAGGCGAAAAGCTTCCGTCGCATCGGTGACGTCAAGACCGGAGCTAATGAACGTTGGGGGAACGCTCGGCGACGCAGCAGCCTCGGTTTTCGCAGGAATCGCCATCAGGGGCGACGGGGCTCTGGAGATGGGGAGGATAGCTGGCTGGAATTCGGTGGTTACCGCTGCCACAAAACGGTAGCCCTTACGGGCTACCGTCTCAATGTACTTCGGTTTGTCGGCGTCGTCGTTGAGGGCCGCACGAATCTGGCGAATGCAGAAATTGATTCCCGCGTCGAAGTCCACCCAGGTGTGGCCGCCCCAAAGGGCGCCCTGAATCTCTTCCCGAGTCACAAGCGTATTCGCTCTTTCGAGCAGGAGGGCCAGGATGCGGAAAGGCTGGGGATGCAGTTTGAGGGGCGTAGCACCGTTGCGAAGTTCGCCGGTGGCAATGGACAAAACGAACGGGCCAAAATGGAAGGCTTGGGCAGAGCGCGCCGGGGTGGCCATAGGGAGGGCTAAAGACGAGGGACAGGGACGTCGTTAGAAAGCATAGCAGAAAGCAAGGCTACCTCGCAGAGGGATTCCGGTGTCTGGCTGGCCAGTGTAAACCTCTTGAATTCAGCCAATTAGACGCTCATGCAATTCTCAGGGCGCCTATCATTGCCTGCCGAGAGCAATGCCTCTAATTTCTGGGCAGAAAGTCGTAGGAGCCAGCGGCGCTCGACGGAGCAGTGAGATCTGAGACCGGCGGGCACGGATGACCGGCTGCAGAAGACTACGTTCAGGAGGAACCTGGAAATGAACCGGAGAATTGGGAAGGCACTTTTCGTGATCATGACGGCGGCCACCTTGGTGCTATCCGCCGGCTGGGGCGCTGCGGCGTCCGGGGGCTGGCGAGATCAGCGAGATGAACTTGTGGGGACTTGGCTGGTCACCGTGCAGCTCAACAACTGCTCGGGGACGGCCTTAGGCGCACCCTTTCCCTCGTTGCTGACGTTTGGCAGCAGGGGAACAATGATTGAAGACACGATGAATGCGTCGTTTGCCGTGGGCCAACGCGGGACGGGGCATGGTGTGTGGGACTCTGCAGGTTGGCACAAATATTCGGCGAAGAGCGTAGCCTTCATCAACTTCACGACCACGCCGCCGCCACCGCCGGGTTTCACGGCGGGCACACAGACGATCACCCAGACTATCGAGTTCAACGAGGGGCCGGATCGTTGGACGGCGGATGCACAGGTGCAGTTTGCAGACACGACGGGAGCGGTCTATCGCAGTGCGTGCGCGACGGCGACGGCTGTTCGGTTCGAATAGCATCGGCGACCCACCACCGGTCAGCCCTCGGTGGAGCACGAGCCCCACACCCCGAACCGCCGGTGAGGAAGGCCGCAAGCAGGTATGCTTGCGGCCTTCTGCTTCACGGACGGATCTAAGCTCATCGTGAGGGGAACCACCACGGTCTTCGCGCAGAAGGGGCTGGAGGATTCCTGATCGCGGTCTTGGCGGAGCAGTTCTGCACGTAACGTCCAGACATTTCTTCGGAAGCTCTCGCCAAACGTACGCGCCAGCATATCAACCGGAAGCACGGGGTGGAGTTGTTTAGGGCAAATGTGGCACGTAGTCCGCAAGCACAAGTTGTGTGCTCGAAAAGAAATCACGGGCAAAAAAACGTTTAAGTGGTGGTGACGCTGGTGGACGTGGGAATGACGCCACCAGGGGCGATGGGCAGAACGATCCAGAGGATGATGTAGGCCAGGCCGCCGGTGCCGGCGCAGAGGAAGAGCACGAGCCAGATGACGCGGATGATCGTGGGGTCCACGTCGAAATAGTCAGCGAGGCCGGCACAGACGCCGGCGATTTTCTTGTCGGTGCTGGAGCGCATGAGGCGTTTGTGGGCACCGGTGGCGGGCGAAAGGCCTGTAGCAGAGCCGGACGCGGGTTGTTGGGCGCCGCAGTTGTAGCAGAATTTCGAACCGACCGCGATTTCTTTGCTGCAGTTTGGGCAAGTCATGACTGCCTCCCCGTTGAGGGAATTCGCGCGGAAGATTTATTGCCCGCGCAGAAACCGCACATGCAGAGTGCGCTTCGCAACTCAGGGCAAGTCCTGTGCTACTGGTGCCGCCGACCCTCTGGGCTGGCACCTTTCTACCTCTTCTACAATAGGATACGCCTTTGGGGAAGGAAAAGTTTCCCAAGCTGAACGGCGGCAGACCGTGCTAGGCCAGAACCGCTGTGAGGTTAAGCCAATGGATTTTCGGAGGCATTCAGGTGTCGGTAGTCACACGCGAATACAGACGCTCCAATCCTAACAACCAGTTGAAGGCTTGATGACGCTCTTGCACGATGCTGACGGTTTGGCGATAGGAGGCATTCTCGGCTCTATCTATCCGCACACCGCCAATGCCCAGGTCGGCCTCGACAATTTCGATGCCGTCCAAGCTTAGCGGCCCCCAATTGCATCGGGCGACGTAAGTAACGAAATCCATCGGCTCACGTTCTAACGAGTACTGCCGCAGTCGCCAGTGGATGGTGAGGTAGCGGTCCGCGAACGCCGCAATTTGGTCGGAGTCCCGCAGGCGAGGAGAATGTAAGACCGTCTTTTCTCGAAAATCGAGAAAGCCCATTGCATTCGCAGTATCGCTGGGCTCGCATTGAGCACTAAAAGCTGGGAGTTCGGCATGGCGCAGAGCCCAAGCGAGCACCGCCATTCCTTCTGCTCGCCAGGACGAATCAATTCTGGCCTTGGGTTCTAACTCGCCCAGAGGCGTAGACAACAAGGCAGTCTCGCTAGGTTCCGCTTCTTCAGAAATGCCGATTGAATCCATCCAATGAACGACCCTCTGACGAAGCTTTTCTGCCCCGGGGTCGCTCGCATCGGCTTCGATTAATCCACGACAGCTAATGGCTGCGAGCACAAGCGCCCGCGCGGCTACGCGATGCGCATCTGGAGGATCTGGCTCCAGATCAGAATCATCGATGTCCGCGGACGCGGCCATCAATATTCAAGGAGTTGTTTGACGGCGGCGGTTAGATGTTCGGTTTGCGGGAGGATGACGTCTTCGAGTTTGGGCTGGTAAGCGCAGAAGGTGTCCATGGCGGCTACGCGTTTGACTGGGGCGTCGAGTTCGTCGAAGAGTTCGTCGGCGATGCGGGCGGTGATTTCGGCGCCATAGCCCCAGCTGAGCATGTCTTCGTACGCGACGATGACGCGGTGATTTTTGCGGACGGTGGCGGCGATGGCGTCCCAGTCGTACGGCGAGAGCGAACGTAGATCGAGGATTTCGACGGAGATGCCTTCGCGGCCGAGCTGCGCGGCGGCAACTTCGGCGCGATGGACGAGCGCGCCGTAAGTGATGATGCTGACCTGATTGCCTTCCGTGACCAAGCGCGCTTTGCCAAAGGGAATGGTGAAGTCGGGACCAGGATATTCGGATCGGTTGTAAGGCTGGCGGTAAAGATGCTTGTGCTCGAGGAACATCACGGGATCGTCGGAGCGAATGGCAGTGCGAAGGAGGCCAGCGACGTCGAGCGCAGTCGAGGGCATGACGACGCGCAAGCCGGGGCAATGCGTAAAGATCGACTCGCCGCTTTGTGAATGATAGATCGCGCCGCCGGTTAGGTAGCCGCCGATAGCTACGCGCAGAACGACGGGCGATTTGAACGTGCCATTCGAACGCCAACGCATGACGCAGAGTTCATCGCGAATTTGCATCATCGCGGGCCAGATGTAATCGAAAAACTGAATTTCGGCGACGGGCTTCAGCCCGCGCTGCGCCATACCGATCGCACGGCCAACGATGGCGGCCTCGGCGAGCGGCGTGTTGAAGACACGGTCGGAGCCGTACTTTCGCTGCAAGCCGCTGGTAGCTTTGAAAACGCCGCCCTTCCCTTTTACTTCGCGCAGATGCTCGTCGCGGCTGGCGTCGGCAACGTCTTCGCCGAACGCGAGGATGCGGTCGTCGCGGCCCATTTCGTCGTTGAGCGTGGCAGCGACCATTTCGACCATCGTTTTGGGGGCGCCGTGGAAATGGGGCTGCGACTGGAAGGCGGACGACGTGGGATCGATATCGGACGAAAAGATGTGGGTGCTAATGGAGTCGATGGAGGGCACATCGGCGGCAAGGGCTTCGTCGGCGGCGTTGCGGACTTCCTGATCGACTTCTGCTTCGAGGGCTTCGATTTCTTTCTGATCGAGAAAACCTTCGCGCACCAGGAATAGTGAAAACTTGGAAAGCGGATCGCGGTGCGCTTCGGCTTCGCGCTCTTCGGGAGTTTTGTAGAGTTTTTCGTCGTCCGAGAGCGAGTGAGAGTAAGGACGTATGCAGTGCGCGTGAATTAGCGCAGGGCCACGCCGCTCGCGGCAATACGCAACGGCAGCCTTAGCAGCGTCGTAGCTCGCGAGCGGGTCGGTGCCGTCGCATTCGACGATGTGCAGATCGGGAAAGCCACGGACGAGTTTCGAAATGCTTCTGCCGGCGGTTTGCACTTCAATGGGTACGGAGATAGCGTAGCCATTGTCTTCGACCAAATAGAGCAGCGGGAGCTTTTTCGCGCAAGCAACGTTGAGGGATTCCCAGAATTCGCCTTCGCTGGTGGCACCATCGCCAGCGGAGACGTAGACAATTTCGTCCTGCGCGTGACGGACATATTCGCCGAGAGGAGCTTTCTTGGCTTGCGCGAGCGCTTTGGGATGATTGCCGTAATAGAGCGTGGCTTCGGCAGCACCAGCGGCTTGCACGAATTGCGTGCCCGTGCAGGAGGACTTGTTGACGATGTTCCAGCGGGCATGGCCCCAGTGCGACGGCATCTGGCGGCCGCCGGATGCGGGATCGTCTTTCGCGCCGACAGCCTGGTAGAGCATTTCGACGGGCTTGACGCCCAGCATCAGGCAGAAAGCGCGGTCACGATAGTAGGAGTAAATCCAATCGGTGCCGGGGCGAAGAAGCAACCCCATAGCTGCGCCAATGGCTTCGTGGCCGGCGCCGGAGATTTGGAAGAAGATTTTGTTCTGGCGTTTGAGCTGGATTTCGCGGTCATCAACACGGCGGGAAAGATACATCGTGCGGTAAATGCGGAGAAGGGTGTCGCGATCCAGGCCGTGCAAGTTCGGGACGTCAAGCTTGCTGGGTTTGACGCGCGTTTGTAACGCCATGCAGTCTTGTCCTCTTAAGGAAGTGAAAGGCAACCCAATTCGGACTCTCTCAGAAGGAATTATACCTGAAGTCGCGATGGAACCATCGGTACGGCGCGGTAAGCGGTGAGTAAAACTTCTGTACTAGAGCCAGATGCCCGGGGCGATTGTCTCACGCTATTCAAGAGACTCGAATTGCTGGACAAGTTCATCGAATTGGGGCTCACCTTGGCGCACAACGCGGGGAGAGGCGTCTTTGAACGGCTCTTCGTTGGGAATACGGTCGAGTAAGCGCTGTTCGGTCAGTTTTTCGTGGCCCGAGAAGTAGAGCCGGACGACGAGATTGACGTTGCCGTCCGAAGGAGTGGCCGTGGACTCGCCTTCTTCGGAAGATTTGGACTTGGACTTCGCCTTCGATTTGGACGCTGCTTTGGCAGCTTTGGCAGTCTTTGCGGATTTCGACGAAGCCTTGGAGGATGTGGCTGGGGCGGCGGATTCTTCTTCCTGCGCGGCAGAGGCGGCAGACTCGGCGGCTTCGGTTTCGTCGCGCTCCAGCTTATAGAGCAGCTTTTTGTCGAGGCGAAAGGCCTGCTTCCAGTTTTCCAGCTTGTGGCGCGCTTGCTGCGCTTTTTCTTCGTCGGAGCCGAAATCGAAGAGCAAATAGGTATGAGCCATGACTTGAGTCTGCGACGCAAGGACAGGCATGTCAAGGAAAGTGGGCCTGGAGATGCCCTGAAAAGGAAAGGCACGATGAGCGGCCACAATGCACCGTATCGAGAAACGGGCGCATCGAATTTGCGTCTATATTAGGTATCGTCTAAAAGCTTGGGGTGTCCTTTAGCGTGAGTTCGCAAAGCCAAAAACGGGCGCGAGTGCTGGCGGGATGGCTTTGCCTGCTGGCGATTGCGTTTATGTACGCGCCGTTGGCCGGGGCCCTACTGCTGGCGCAGGGCGATTGCTGCGCCGGCGGGTACTGCAAAATTCCTGCGCATCATCATGGAAAACCGAGCCTGGGCGCGGAGCAAAAGGCGACAGAGCCTTCCTCAGAAGCTGCATGCGAACATGAGCATAGCGGTATGACAGAGTGCACGATGTCGTGCTGCAAAGATAAAACGCAGGCGGCGCTGATGCCGGTGGCGTTTGTGCTACCGACCGTGGGCGTCGAGCCGCAGCCCTGTGAGACGCTCCGCGCGCTGCCAGCCGTGTCTGCAGTTGCGATTTCACGGTTGGAACCTCCGCTTTCCCCTCCTCCCCGCGTTCCTGTCGCACTGTAGTTCTTTCCTTACATTCACCCGAGTAGCCCTGCGTGAGCACGATGGTGCCGCGCGGAGTCATTCGCCCACTTCCAGCAACTAGACTCAGTCAAAAAAAGGGGATCCGATGCGAAGAGTGTTCTTGGCTTTCGCAATTCTGTGGTGTTTTGGCGGTGTTGCTTTCGCGACGGTATTTGGCACGGTGCGCGGGATTGTGCATGATCCGCAGCATCGGCCGGTAGCAGGCGCGGAGGTGGTCTTGAAAGCGAAGAATTCGGACTACACACAAAAAGTAGAAACGGACGCTGAGGGGCAGTTTCATTTTGATGCGGTGGCGCTCGGCGAGTATACGGTGACGGTTTCGAATAGCGTATTAGCACCAGCTCAGCAAGACATCAGTGTGCTCTCGGGGACCGCGCCGATTCTGCATTTTGAACTGCACGTAGCGTCGCAGAGCGATTCGGTGACCGTCTCCGCAGAGGCAGCCCCAGGACAAACAGAATCGGTCACGCCGACTACGCTGGTCGATCGCACGCAGATTGAGAACACGCCCGGAGCGGCGCGAACAAATAGCCTGGCGATGATTGCGGACTACATGCCGGGAGCGTACTTCACGCACGATCAGTTGCACGTGCGCGGCGGCCATCAAGTGAGTTGGCTGATTGACGGTGTGCCCATTCCAAACACGAATATTGCAACCAACCTGGGGCCGCAGATCGATCCGAACGACATCGATACTCTGGAAATGCAGCGCGGGAGTTATTCCGCGGATTTCGGGGACCGAACATATGGCGTATTTGATGTGGCCCCGCGAACGGGATTCGAACGAAACAATGAGGCCGAACTGGTGGTGAGCGCCGGCAATTTTTATCAGACGGATGATCAGCTGAATTTTGGAGGACATACCAACCGCTTCGCGTACTACGCCAGTGTGAACGGGAACCGCAGCAATTTGGGGTTGGAGACGCCGACTTCGGCAGTGATTCACGATGCGGAGAACGGCTTCGGTGGGTTCACGTCGCTGATGTATAACGCGGATGCGAACGACCAGTTGCGTTTAGTGGCGCAAGTGCGGCGCGATTTTTATCAGGTGCCGTTTGACCCGAACGACCCCAATACAGCCGGGCAACTGCTGAAAGATGCAAACTACGAAACCGATGCGTTCGTGGCGTTTTCGTGGGTGCGGACATTTGGGACCGGGCTGGTGCTCACGGTTTCACCGTTTTATCACCACAATGGAGCGAACTACGCGAGCAGCGCAACGGATCTGCCCAGTTCGGCGACGGAGAATCACGGTTCGAATTACGAAGGGGGACAAGCAGCCATTTCGTGGGTGACGAAAGGAAACAATCTGCGCGCCGGGCTGTATGGATTTGCGGAACAGGACAACCAGTTTTTTCGGCTCATCTACAACTGCCCCACCCCACCAACGGCGACTTGCCCGGAAACCGGCGCTTCGAATTTGAATCCGACACCCGGCAAGCCGGTGGGTGACCTGGAAGCGGTATACGCAGAAGATCAGTACAAGGTGAACGCTTGGATCATCCTGAGCGCGGGAGTGCGGCAGACCCACTTTTCCGGTGATTTAACGGAGAATGCGACGAGCCCGCGGGTGGGCGCATCCGTGCGCGTGCCGAAACTGAATTGGGTGTTTCGGGGATTCTATGGGCATTTTTATCAGGCCCCCCCGTTGCAGACGCTGACCGGGCCGCTGCTCGTCGCGGCTACAAATCAGGATCTGGGTTTTGCGCCTCTGCATGGTGAGCGCGATGAGGAGCACCAGTTTGGCGTAACAATTCCTTTTCGCGGCTGGACGATTGATGCGGACAATTTCTTGACCCTGGCAAACAATTTCTTTGACCACAACAATTTCAACGATTCAGACTTGTTCTTTCCGATCACGATTCAAGGAGCGCGGATCAATGGATGGGAGCTGACGGTCCGCTCGCCGCACATTGCCAAGCGCGCGCAGGTCTACCTGACGTATTCGAACCAACTGGCGCTGAGTTTCGGTTGTCTGACGGGCGGGTTAATCACACCGTGCAGCGTGCCAGCACCCAGTTTTGATCTCCTCGACCATGATCAGCGGAACACCCTGCATATCGGTGCGCAGTACGATCTGCCGTGGCATGCGCTTGCCTCGAGCGATGTGTACTACGCGTCCGGTTTCACGAACGGCGATCCCGCGATTCCCGGCGATCACTTGCAACCGCACACAACGTTTGACTTGTCGCTTGGGAAAAGCTTCGGCGAGCGCTTTTCAGTAAATGTGCAAAGCACAAACGTAGCCAACCGGCGGGTGCTACTGGACAACAGTTTTACATTTGGCGGGACGCACTATCTGAATCCACGCGAGATTTTTGTGCAGTTCCGCTACCACTTCCACTATTGAGACGCCTAAAAGCGGACCCACTCGCAGTGGCGTCGGTTGACTTGAAGGCGCCCGCGTTCTAGGCTTGCGCGCTGTGGACGGCTAGTGGCCTTGGTATCCGTTCCGCTTCAGAGGAGAGCTTCGTGCGAAAAGTTTGGATAGGCATGTTGGTGTGTTTGGCCTTGGCTGCTGCAGCATTCAGTGCTCCGCCCAAGGTCGTCTACGTCCGCTGCGGGAAGCTCATTTTCGATGCGGAGAAGCCAGCCATTTCTCCGGCCGGCATTGTGATCACGGATGGGAAAGTGACCGCGGTCGGCAAAGACGTGGCGGCGCCCGCGGGAGCCGAACAAATCGACCTCTCGAACTACACCGTGTTGCCCGGACTTGTGGACGCGCACATTCACATTTGGTCTGGGCCATTCGGAGCGAATGTGTCCGAGCCAATGGCCGCGTTGCGCGGGACCAAAGCCGTGAGCTATGCCCTTTCCTCAGGCGTCGTTGGCGCGCGGGTGATGGCCACACAAGGATTTATTGACGTCGCGCTGAAGGACGCGATCGAAGAAGGCACCATCCCCGGGCCGCACCTGGTCCCCGCCGCGCATCCGATTTCAATCCCCGGCGGACATGGCGATTTTCATGCCCAGCCGCCGTATTTGCCCATGGACGATTTTTACACGCCGCTGCATGGCTTCGTGAATTCTCCCGCGGATGCCGAGAAGGCCGTGCACCTGCAACTGAAATACGGGGCGCGGGTGATCAAAGTGATGGCGTCCGGAGGCGTGCTTTCGCCGCTGGACTCGCCAACATCGGAGCAGTTGACGCTGGAGGAGTTGAAGGCGGCGGTGCAGCAGGCGCACATGGCACATGTGAAGGTCGGCTCGCATGCGGAGAACCTCCGAAGTATTCGGGCTTCGCTCGAAGCGGGCGTGGACTCTATCGAGCATGGCTCTGAGTTAGATCAAGCTGCAGTAGATGCGATGAAGAGCCACGGCGTGGTGTTTGTGCCGACGGTGTTTGTTGTAGAAGAAAGCGTGGCCAACGGTGTGAAGATGCATTTCCCGGATTACGTGATCACAAAAGTGAATGCGCTGGCGAAGACGCACTTTCCGAGTTTTCAATTAGCATTGCGTTCAGGCGTGACGATTGCCGCTGGGTCGGACCATTCGTACGGACCGGGCACCGGAACGGTGCGCGATGAGATGATCACCGAAGTAAAGTACGGAATGACGCCGCAGCAAGCCCTCATTTCGGGCACAAAAACGAGCGCCGCGCTGCTGGGCCTAGAGCAGCTCGGAACGATTGAAAACGGTAAGGAAGGCGACCTGGTGGCCGTCGAAGGCGATCCGCTAAGCGACATTCATGCGCTCGAAAAGGTGCGTGCGGTGGTGTTTCAGGGGCGCTCGGTTACGCCGGCCAACCGGCAACCGGCGCAACAATAGGTTGCGAAACGGTTGCGCCACACTGCGAGCGAAGGATAAACTGCGAACTAGAAAACTGAAGGCGATGGAGTTCGCCTGAACCGGGCCGGCGTTTTGCGGGCTCTGATGACTCCTGGCAGCCAAGCGGCGCCAGGAGTTTTTTCTTGTGCGTCGCCGGTGGAAGCGGATTGGAGAATAGGTGCGAATATTTTTGATTGCGCTGTTC
>Ga0335080_10000145_pt1 | contig 61995 bp, 32 predicted proteins | sample Lox_Sample_34_FD_206720 | JGI IMG/M metagenome (GOLD analysis project Ga0335080, IMG submission 206720) | Soil microbial communities from Loxahatchee National Wildlife Refuge, Florida, United States - Lox_Sample_3.4 | ecosystem: Environmental > Terrestrial > Soil > Wetlands | place: USA... | reverse complement strand
TCGGCCGCCACAAGTTCTACCATTTCCGGGTGTGGTACCGCGACGCGTTGTCCTCTTATGTTCGCGAGATGTTGCTCGATTCGAGAAGTCTTGCACGTCCGTACCTGCAAGCGAACAGGGTGAAAGAGATTGTCGAAGGGCATCTCAGCGGAACGCAGAATCACACCAGTGCAATCCATAAGTTGCTGACTCTGGAACTGATCCACCGGCTTTTTCTGGATTCGCGATGATTCATAGCTTTCGGCCATTCCCGCAGGAGAGAAACTAAGTGCCGGCTACTTTTGCGACTCTGATGTTTGTCGCCGGAATTGCGGGCCTGTTCCTGCTCGATCGAGATCCGAAGGTTCGGACGTCGAAGGGCTTGTGGCTGGCGGTGCTGTGGATCGCGCTGGCTTGTTCACGAAGCGCGGGACAATGGATTGGCACGCTCCAGGGCGTATCGATTTCGGACACGGCTTCCGACGCTTCTTCCTACACGGAAGGCAGCCCGGTCGATCGCAGCATATATTCGGTCATGCTGCTGGCCGGGATCATCATTCTCGCCGGCAGGCGCACGAAAGTGATCGCGCTGGCAAAAGCGAACTGGCCGATTGTGATTTTTGTCGGTTATTGCGCTTTGAGCATGACCTGGTCCGATTTTCCGGACGTGACGTTTAAGAGATGGATCAAGTCCCTTGGCGACCTGGTGGTGGTGTTGATTGTCTTGACCGAGCGCGAGCGCTACGCCGCCGTCAAACGAGTGCTGGCATGGACTGGTTTCCTGCTGATTCCGTTGTCGGTCCTGCTCATCAAGTTTTACCCGGATTTGGGACGCGGCTACCACCCTTGGACGTGGACGCCCTACTACACGGGAGTAACGACGAACAAGAATGAGCTGGGTCGAGTATGCCTGGTGCTCGGGTTGGGGTTTGTCTGGCGCATCCTGATCGCATTGCGTTCACGGCGGGACCGGGCGCGGAAGAAGCAGTTGCTCGCCCACGGGGTCTGCCTGGCCATGGTTCTTTGGCTGTTTTATATGGCTGGCTCGATGACCTCTCTTTCGTGTTTTTTGATGGCGAGCATCCTGATGGCCGTGAGCAGCCTGCGCCTGGTGGCGAGAAGGCCGTGGATCGTGCACGCCATGGTTGCGGCCATGTTGCTGGTGTCGGTCTCGACGTTGTTTCTCGACATGGGGTCGAATGTCTTGCAGACCATGGGGCGCGATCCGACGCTGACGGGACGCACGGACATCTGGAAGCTGGTACTCGGAATGTCGGGCAATCCGCTCGTGGGCACGGGCTTCGAGAGCTTCTGGTTGGGCAACCGGCTGGAACGGATGTGGGCCATCTATTGGTGGCATCCACGGGAGGCGCATAACGGATATCTCGAGCTTTACCTCGCCCTGGGGTGGGTGGGCATCGCGCTTTTTGGTTATCTGTTAGCTACGCGTTACCGAACCGTGTTGAAAGCGTTTCGCCGCCATGCCGAGGAAGGGCAACTGCGTCTGGCCTGTTTTGTGGTGGCGGTTGCTTACAATTTTGCCGAGTCGGCATACGGGACCTTAAATCCCATCTGGATATTGCTGCTCCTGGCGACAATCAACGTGCCCGGAGGCTGGAAGAGAATGAAAGCGGCAAAGCGTTTGCCGTCGGAAGCGCCGTCAAACCTGCTGCCGATAGCTGCTGTAGACCGATTTGAGCACGTCGGACTGTGAGGAATCCTATTTTCCCGGGCGACATTTCATGAGAGTCAAAATAGCGTATCTGTTGCTTGTGCACGACAATCCGAGACTGCTCGAGAGGACGGTCCTTGCGCTCAACAGCCCGAATGCGGCGTTCTTCATCCACGTCGACAAGAAGGCTGACATGTCGCAGTTCTCTCATATTGCCGGGGAGAACGTCTTCTTCATCGAAGAGCGGGTGGCGGTGTATTGGGGCCAATATTCGCAGGTGGAAGCCATCCTGAAGATGATGCAGCGTGCTGTGGAAGCGGATGCCGGCTACGATTATTTTGTTCTGATCAGCGGCACGGACTATCCTTTGCGGAGCGCGGACTACATCGGCAGATTTCTTGAGGATCAATTCGGCAGCGAGTTCATGAGTTGTGTGAGAATGCCGAACGAAGCGGCCGGCAAGCCTTTATCAAGAATCAATACTCTTGTTCTCCCTTCGAGCCAGCCGGTACGCCGATTTGTGGTGCGGGTGCTGGCCAAGCTGGGATGGGCGAAACGGGACTACCGAAAACACCTTGGTAACCTCGCCCCCTACTCCGGGAGCACGTGGTGGGGATTAACGAGAGGGGCCTGCCAGTACATTTTGCAGTTTGTAAGAGACAATCCAAAGGTAACCGCTTATTTTCGGTACACGTTTGCGTCGGACGAATCGCTATTGCATACCATTTTGGGAAATTCGAGGTTCCAGCCGCAAATCAAGAGGAACTTCACATATGATGACTGGCATGCGCGGGGGGCGAGCCCAGAATCGATAGGAGAACGTCATATTGAACTCTTCAAGTCAAAGGAAGAGGTTGTGCTGGACGACGTCTACGGCCGCGGGGAAGCCTTGTTTGCGAGGAAGTTCTGCGACAGCCGCCTGGAGCTTACGGCGAGCGTGGATCGGATGATTTTGGAGAAGGATAAGAATAAGAGCGAGGCAGAACCCAAAGGTTCTGAGGACGTTTCGACCTCCGGGTCAAGCAGGTTCTAGGTAAACGGGGGATGGATGGATGCACTTCCGTGTCTTGATTGTTGCGCCCAAGTCCCTACACTTAAGATGAGCACGAATGAAGTGCAAAACTCTGAGGCTTCGAGATAAAGACTAGGGCCTGAATCGAGACGATAATTACCATGAGAAAAACTCCCCCGCGTTTCCTTCTGATACTCATTTTCTTTTTTACTCTCACCGTTTTAAGTTTTGGCCAGGCTTGGTCGGGCATTCTTGCCAAAGGGACAGCGATTGACTGGTCGGTCGCTGGAATTCCTGGCGGGATTCCGTCGGGCAGTTGGACCCAATCCGGTTCGACGATCCAAGCGTCGCAATGCAGCAACGGATCGGCAGATTGTTCCTCGACGATTCAAGGTGCGCTGAATTCATGTGGCGCCAGCCAGTACGTTCTGCTGGGTGCTGGGACCTTTCTCATCAAGTCGGGATTGAACGTTCCCAGCAATTGTGTGCTGCGCGGGAGCGGAGCAGACAAAACAATCCTGAACGCCACCGTGAAAAGTTCTCAGGACATCACGTTGGGAAGCACATCGGGCGTGACTTTCAGCAGTGCGGTGGCAATCACGGGCGGAACGACCGCGGGCTCGACCAGCATTACGGTGGGCAACGCCTCGAACATCTCCGTGGGAAGTTTCCTGCTGATCGACCAAACGAATGACGGAACCGTGGTGAGCCAGAACGGCAGTGAGGGAGCATGTAGCTGGTGCGATGCAGGCCAGACAAATAATGGTTCGCGAGCCCAGGGGCAGATTTCAAGAGTGACGTCGGTCAGTGGGTCGAGCATTGGTATCAGCCCGGGACTTTTCGTGGCCTACACCCGGACGCCGCTGGCCGCACCGGTGAAGATGTCGGCACAGTATGCCGGAATTGAGGAACTGCAGATTTACGCCAACAACTCACATTCTTCGAACCCTTCCAGCATCGAAATCGGGAACTGCGCGTATTGCTGGGTGAGCGGGGTCGAAAGCAATTACACCGATGGCGACCACATTGATTTTGACTGGTCCTTCGGGTCCGAGGTAATAAACAGTTATTTCTCGGGGACGTTCGGCACCGGTCCAGGGTCTTTTGATCATGGCATCCGGGTAGCGAACAAATCCACTCTGAATCTAATCCAAAACAACATCATGGAGAGGACGGGAGTGCTCGAGCAAGAATGGGGAGCGGCCGGGAACGTTTTTGGCTACAACTACATGACTGGAGGCTACTCCACGAGCGCGCCGAATTTCATGTCGGCAAACATTGAGATGCATGGGGCGCACCCTCAGTTCAATCTGTTCGAGGGGAATGTGGTGAATAAGATCAACTACGACTCCATCTGGGGATCGAGCGCCTATAACACCACCTTCCGGAACTGGATTCGAGGAGCTGCGCTGGCATGCAATCCGCTTTCGGGAAGCAGAGGCAACGTGGTCTGCACACCGATCGGAGTGCAAGGCAAGAATGGCGTGAACGGCTGGTGGCAAATACAAGCCGTGCGTGCATTTGATCTGAACTTCCTGGCGACCTACGACAACATGATCGGGGACATTGTGGGGTCGGCGGAAATGGCAGCACTCACACAGTACGACGGTGGGACGCCGATGGGCCAGGTGGCCAACGTCAGTGCCCCCTCGTCGCGGTCTTATGACGCGGACGCCTATGCTCTCTCATTTGGTTATGGCGAGGCGGGTGATGGCGGCGGGTCGATGAAAAATGGATCCGGCTGCGATGGCAACTACAGCTATCCGTGTGAATCGAGTTTGCCTTCTTCCACGGCATTCATCCACGGACTCTATAACAATGTCAACGGCTCTACGACGTGGGCTTCGGGCGTGACGCACACTCTTCCCGCGTCATTTTACTTGCCGGCACAACCGGCGTGGTGGACATCCGGGATTTCCTGGCCCCCAATCGGTCCAGATGTCTCGGGAGGCTCGGGACCAGCAAGCCACGTCAACATGAACCCGGCGCAGAATTGTTACGTCAACGTCATGGGCGGAGCTGAAGGCGGAGCTGGTGGTCCTCTAACCTTTAACGCCAGCAACTGCTACTCGTCGGGTACCGGCGGCAGCGTTCCTCCTCCGACCGGACTGACGGCGACCGTACACTAACCGCCTTCAACAGGCGAATCCGATTCTGAACGACAGCGTTTCCGGGAAGCCGCTCCGCGGCTTCCCGTTCCCCTCTCAGGGCAAAGTTTGAAGCGTTTCCCCCTGTGCCATTCTCGTTGTTCGTATAAGTCTTCAGGCCAAATTAACCAATGTTCGAAGGAAGCTTCAGACCATTTGATGCCAGCGGCCAGTTCCTTTCCGGAACGAGCCAGGGCGAGACGCGGAAGCTAGCCGTCCGGGGGGCGGGGTTCACACTGCTCTCGGGCGGGGCTGGATTTGCTGTTCAGCTCATTTCGGCCGTCGTACTGGCAAGACTGCTGACGCCCGGCGATTACGGGTTGGTCGCCATGGTCACGACGTTCAATCTGTTGCTTACGAACTTCGGCCTGAATGGATTTACCGAGGCGATCCAGCAGCGGGAGCAGATCAACCGAAGACTGATAAGCAACCTGTTCTGGATTAACAGCGGGGTGGGGCTGCTCCTGACGATCGGCTTCGCGGGAGCAGGCTCACTTTTGGCGCGGTTTTACGGCGATTCGCGGGTTGCGTATGTAACTGTGGCAATGGCGCCAACAATTTTTCTGAGCAGTCTTTCGGTCGAGCACCTGGCGCTGCTCAAACGAGCCATGCGTTTCTCGACTGTGTCTTTCAACGATATGGTGGCCCGCGTGATCTCGCTGACGGTTTCGATCGTGCTGGCGTGGTTCCACTTTGGGTACTGGGCGCTGGTGGCGGGCGCGCTGGCGACGCCGCTGTCAACATTGATGGGAGCCTGGTTGACGTGCCGCTGGATTCCGGGCTGGCCGCGCCGAGAAGCCGGTACGGGTTCCATGATCCGGTACTGTCTTAACGTTTATGGCAGATTCAGCTTCAACTATTTCGCGCGGAACACGGACAATCTGTTAGTGGGATGGAGATTTGGGTCGAGCGCGCTCGGCTTTTACAAGAAAGCGTATGACCTGTTCTTGCTGCCTGCCTGTCAGTTGACAGCTCCGCTGACTTCGGTCGCGGTATCCGGTTTGAGCCGGCTGGACAACAGGTCAGAGCAGTACCGGCGTTATTTTCTGCGCACGATCGCGGTGATGGCATTTGTGGGAATGGGGGTGGGAGCCGATCTGACGCTGGTGGCAAAAGACGTCATCCGGCTGGTGTTAGGGCCGGGATGGGAAGCCGCCGGGCGGATTTTCATGTTTTTTGGGCCTGGTGTGGGTATCATGCTGATCTACAACACGCACGGCTGGCTTCACCTTTCGATTGGAACCGCACACCGGTGGTTTCGGTGGGTGATAGTGGAATTTGCCGTGACGGCGGGGCTTTTCTTGTTGGGGCTGCACTGGGGACCTTCTGGAATCGCAGCGGCGTGGACGCTTTCGTTCTGGATTCTCACGATTCCCGCGTTCTGGTATGCGGGCAGCCCCATCGGATTCCGCTTCGCCCCGGTATTCGCCGAGATCTGGAGATATATTCTGGCAGGATTGGCGGCCGGTTTCGCCGCGGCGGCTGTTCTGCGGTCCGCTGGTTTCTTCGGCGGCATGACGGGAGCGGGAGGCGCTTTCCTGCGCATCATGGCTGACTCGGCCCTGTTTGCGACTCTCTATCTGATTGCCATCGTCATCTTGCACGGAAGCACCGCCCCGCTCGCGCAATTCAAGGGACTCGCCTTCGAGATGATGCCTTGGGGAAAGGGTTCCAAACCCGCGACCGCCATCGCAGTAGCAGAAGCGGAAACGGTAACAAGTTAAGCAGCCGGCGCGACCTTATCGGCGCCTTGATTGCCCGGGCCTCAAAACCGAATTCATGAATTCACTCGTCCAGTACTACCGTTGTCCGGAGCGATACGCCCGCGTCGCTCAGATCGGGACGCCTTCGGCGAAAAGGGGATTCTTTCGTTTTGGGCAACAGACGCTCTACGGGACCTGCTCCGGAATTCAACCGGCCGCCGCGCCGGATGGTTCGCGGGGAAATGCAATCGAGAGGGCACAGACGAGGGACGAGGCTGTTTGCCTGCCATTTGACCTGGATCAGGTCGTCGATAATTTGCGGAATGAGTTGTATTCGGATTGGTGGTCAGGCGGAGGAACGACGTCGCCGGCGGCGAAGCTCTACTACCTGATTCGCCCGATACTGCCGGTAGCCATACGCAAGCACTTGCAGAAGATGCGGCTGTCGGATTGGGACAAGCGGCCATTTCCGCGCTGGCCGGTCGACCGGACCGTCGATGACTTGATGGAGCAGTTGCTATTGCTGGCCATGGACGCGCAGAACGTGAACAGGATACCGTTCATCTGGTTCTGGCCGGAAGGCGCCACTGGCTGTGCCGTGATGACGCACGATATCGAAACATCGGCAGGGGTGGACTTTTGCCCTGCGCTGATGGACATCAACGATTCATTCGGGATCAGCGCATCGTTCCAGGTGGTTCCGGAAGAGCGGTACAACGTAACGCAGGAGTTTCTGGATTCGTTGCGGGCGCGAGGTTTTGAAGTCGCGGTACACGACCTGAATCATGACGGCCACCTTTTCCGCGACCGAAAGAGCTTTTCCGAGCGGGTGGCCAAAATCAATATGTACGGAAAACAGTTTGGCGCGACTGGCTTCCGGGCGGGCGTGCTCTATCGCAACCAGAAGTGGTTTGACCTCCTCGATTTTGAATATGACATGTCGGTGCCGAATGTCGCGCACCTCGATCCGCAACGGGGCGGATGCTGCACGGTGATGCCGTACTTCGTGGGCAAGGTCCTGGAGATCCCGGTCACGATGACGCAGGATTATTCCCTGTTCCACATTCTGAAGAATTATTCGACGGGGCTGTGGGAGCAACAGATCGAGTTGATCCTTGAGAAGCACGGCTTAATCAACCTGATTGCCCACCCGGACTATCTCACGGGCGAGAAGGAACAACGTGTGTATGAGGCCTTTCTGGCCCGCTTGTCGCAGTTGCGACAGATGCGACAGCTGTGGATTACGATCCCCGGCGAAGTGAATCGCTGGTGGAGACAGCGGGCGGAGATGACGATCGTGGAATCGGACGGGCAATTGAAGATCGAAGGACCCGGCAAGGAACGGGCGCGCATCGCATATGCTACGAAGAAAGACGGCCGGCTCTCCCTTGATCTGCAACGGGTGTGTGTCGCGTAATCCTTCCGAGCTTTTCTCCCCCGGAACCTGACGTTCGTAGTCTCGAAATCGCGGAACTGTCCTTGGTCCCGTTTTTGGCCGTGAAAAGAGGGTTAGGACGGGATGTTACCGCCGGTCGGGCGCTAAATAGCCCTTTCGTGTAGGTTTGCATCCTGCGGCGTTCGATAGAATTAGATTACGCTTGCAAGTGGTAACACCCCACGCAGTAACTTCCCCGAATCGGTTTTCTTATGAGTTTTCGCGAGACGGCGTATCCGATTGATGCTACACAGCGGTCCCTGTCCGGGCCTCAGCTCGACGTGCCCGAATGTCTTATCCAGGATTTGTTTCTGGAACAAGCCACTCGCAGCCCGGGGCGTGCCGCGGTGATTGCGTCGGAGCGGACGCTGACCTATGGTGATCTGCTTTCGGCGTCGCGCATCCTCGGCTGGCGTCTGCGGGGGCTTGGTGTCAGGCCCAACACGCTGGTGGCCATCGTCATGGACAAAGGATGGGAGCAGATTGCAGCGGTTCTTGGAATCCTCGAAGCGGGCGCAGCTTACCTGCCGATTGACCCGAATGTTCCTGTCGACCGTTTGCATTACTTGCTCGAAAACGGGCAGGTCGAGGTCGTTCTTACGCAATCATGGCTGGACGAGAAGTGGCCGAACGATAAGACGACATGGCCCGCGAAAGTCCACCGGATTGTGGTGGATCAGGAAGACCTGACGGTAGCTTCCCCGGCAGCCCTGCCGCGTGTGCAGGCACCGGGGGACGTGGCTTACGTTCTCTACACATCAGGCTCGACCGGCAAGCCCAAGGGAGTGATGATCGGCCACCGGGGGCTGGTGAATTGTATTTTGGAAACAAACCGGACATTCGAAGTCGGGCCGGACGATCGAGCGCTTGCCGTTACCGCGCTTCACCACGATATGTCGGTCTACGACATCTTTGGATTGCTAGCCGCCGGCGGCGCGATCGTGATGCCGGACCGCAACGGTGTAAGGTCCCCGGACCACTGGGTCGACCGCATCCGTGGAGACCAGGTGACGGTTTGGAACTCGGTGCCGGCCTTCATGGAAATGCTGCTCGTGCATGCGTCGGCGCAAAACATAAACGTACCGAACCAGCTTCGGCTCGCATTTCTCGGTGGAGACTGGATTCCTCTCACCGCTCCGGCTCGAATTCGCGGGCATTTTGGGGACGTTCAGGTCGTCAGCGTGGGCGGGCCTACCGAGACGACCGTCTGGAACATCTGGTATCCGGTCAAAGCCGTCGAACCGGGCTGGGCCAGCATTCCTTACGGCCACCCGATCGCGAATACCCGCTATTACGTGCTCGATGAAAATCTAAAGGACTGCCCCGCCGGAACGGGCGGCGAGCTTTGTTGCGCCGGCGTTGGCCTTCTCACCGGCTACTGGCGCAACGACGAACAGACGCAGGCAAAGACCGGGGTTCATCCCGGCACGGGCGAGCGCATCTATCGCACGGGAGATCGCGGCCGCCTGACGACAGACGGCGAAATCGAGTTTCTCGGCAGAATCGACCGCCAGATCAAAATCAGCGGCCAGAGAATTGAGCTCGGAGAGATCGAGGCGACATTGATTCGTCAATCCGGCGTCAAGCAGGCGGTCGTCGAAGCTGTCGAGACCGGCGGCTCGGACAGTATCCACAAGAAACTGGTGGCCTATGTGGTGCCCGATGCGGGGGCGCAACTCGATTCGAAAGCGTTAAAGATCGCGCTCGAGGACTTTCTGCCTCCCTACATGATTCCCGCTTCGTTCCTGATCCTGGAATCGCTTCCGCTGAACAGCAACGGTAAGGTCGATCGAAATCTTCTCCCGATCCCAAAGGCGCCGGCAACCCAGCCATCGAACGGTCAGGCCGGGAGCCCCGGCGACATGGAAGATGCCGTTTCAGCCGTGTGGAGGAAACTGCTCGGCCTTGAATACATCGGGCCGGAAGACAACTTTTTTGATCTGGGCGGCGACTCGATTCTTCTGGTGCAGGCGCATGCTGAATTGCAGAGCGTGCTGAACCGGACTTTTCCGGTCACTGACCTGTTTCAATTTCCATCCGTCCGAACTCTGGCGCAGGCGCTGAAAGGTCTCACGCGGCAGCCGCTGGCTGGCCGGGATATGGCCGACAGAGTGCGCAAACAACGGCAAGCTATGGCAAGGCAACGTACGGCGGGACAGCTTCATGAGTGAACACGAAACGCGGGACCTGACGAACGCAGTCGCAATCGTCGGCATGTCGGGCCGGTTCCCGGGAGCCGCAACGGTTGGGGAGTTCTGGCGCAATCAGCTTGAAGGCATCGAGTCGATCACCCGGTTCCGCATCGACGAACTGGAAGTTGCGAACGCGGCGGCCCTGGCACAGGATCCGACCTATGTCGCCGCGCGCCCCATCCTCAAGGATGTGGATCTGTTCGATGCATCCTTCTTCAACGTATATCCGAAAGAAGCGGAGCTGATGGATCCGCAGCACCGCATTTTCCTGGAGTGCTGCTGGGAAGCGATTGAAGACGCGGGCTATGATCCGCAGAATTGCCCGGAAATGACGGGAGTCTATGCCGGCTGCAGTCCAAGCACCTATCTTTTGCGCAATGTCTGCCGTGACCGGCAGTTTATTGACGATTACACCAGCGGATACCAGGTTTCGAACTACCCGGTAACGCTCGGCAGCAATGTCGATTTCCTGGCCACACGAGTTTCCTACAAGCTCAATCTCAAAGGCCCGGCGTTCACGATGGTCGCGGGATGCTCGACCTCGCTTCTCGCTTTCTGCCAGGCATGTCAGGCGTTGCAGGCCTACCAGTGCGACATGGCGCTTGCCGGCGGCGCGTCCATCACGTTCCCGCAGCAGCGCGGGTATCGCTATCAGGAAGGCGGAATGACCTCGCGCGACGGCCATTGCCGGGCATTCGACGCGAATGCCGACGGCACGGTGTTCGGCAGCGGAGCGGGAGTGGTTCTGCTCAAGCGGTTCGAGGATGCGCTGGCCGACGGCGATTCGATTTACGCGATCGTCCGCGGCTTTGCCACCAATAACGATGGTTCCGACAAGGTGGCCTACACCGCGCCCAGCGTCGAAGGCCAATCGCGCGTCATAGCCATGGCGCAGGCGCTGGCCGGAGTCTCACCCGATTCGATTGGGTACATTGAGGCCCATGGTACCGGGACGCCGCTGGGAGACCCAATTGAAGTTGCGGCGCTCACGCAGGCCTTCCGCGCCCGCACCAACGCGAAACAGTTCTGCGCGCTCGGTACGGCCAAGACCAATGTCGGGCACCTCGACATCGCCGCCGGAATTACGGGGCTGATCAACGCCGCGCACGTGGTGCGCGACGGCGTCTTTCCTCCGACGCTGCATTTCCAGAAACCGAATCCAAAACTCGATCTCGAAAACAGTCCCTTCTTCGTGAATGCCTCACGTCGCGAGTGGAAACCGGGCAATCATCCACGGCGCGCCGGTGTCAGCGCGTTTGGCGTTGGCGGCACGAATGCGCACGTGATACTGGAGCAGGCGCCCGAACTGACGTCTGCCCCGTCATCCCGTCCTGCCCATGTGCTGCTTCTATCCGCGCGCTCGGAAGCCGCTCTCAACCAGGCAAGCGCGAACCTCGCCCGGTATTTCAGCGAGAAACCCGAGGCCAACCTGGCGGATGTAGCGTGGACCTTGCAGGAGGGGCGCCGCGCCTTCCCATGCCGGCGAGCGGTTGCGGCGCGTAGTGTGACAGAAAGCGTTCAACTGCTTTCGCAGGAAGGGAAGCGGTTGCCGACGCGGCAGAAGCCGCTCGAAAATCCGCAGGTCGCCTTTCTGTTTCCGGGGCAGGGTTCGCAATACCCCAATATGGGCCGCGAGCTCTATCAGACCGAGCGCGTATTCCGCGAGTCCCTTGATGGCTGCGCTGAAATTCTGCGCGCACCATTGGGAGAAGACCTCCGGACGTTGCTCTACCCGGCGGAATCTGTTTCCGAAGATGCCAAGAGGCGCGTCACCGATACCGTGATCGCGCAACCCGCAATCTTCTCCATCGAATATGCTCTTGCTCAGCTCTGGATGAGTTGGGGAATCCAGCCTTCCGCGATGCTCGGACACAGCATCGGGGAATTTGTCGCTGCCTGCCTGGCCGGTGTGTTTTCGCTGGAAGATGCTCTGATGCTCGTCGCCGCCCGGGGAAGGATGATGCAGGACCTGCCGCGGGGCGGGATGTTGTCAGTGCGCATGCCGGAAGCGGAGCTCCGCGGGCGGTTGAACGGAAAGCTCTCGCTGGCGGCTGTGAATTCGCCCTCGCTCTCGGTGGTTGCGGGCGCGTTCGATGCCCTTGATGAATTTGAGAAGAAACTCGCCGCGGAAGGTATTGCTTGCCGCCGGTTGGTAACGTCCCATGCCTTCCACTCGGCGATGATGGACCCGATCATCGAGCCATTCACCGAACGCGTTGCGAGAGTTCGGCTGAGTGCACCAAAGGTTCCCTACATCTCCTGCGTGACAGGGACCTGGATTACAGGCGCGGAAACGACCGATCCTTCTTACTGGGCACGCCACTTCCGCCAGGCCGTGCTGTTCGCGGCCGCCCTGGCTGAATTGGGCAAGACGCCGAATCTCATTCTTCTTGAGGTTGGCCCCGGAAATGTTCTGGCAACGCTGGCGCGGCAACAGCCGGCGGCCAAGTCCGACCAGCCGATCGTGAGCTCGCTCGCCGATGGATTTTCGGGCGAAGGCGATGCCATAGGCGTGATGAATGCGGCGGGCGCGCTCTGGATGGCGGGAGCGAAGCCGGATTGGCACACCCTCTATGGCGGGGAGAAGCGGCGTCGCATCCCGCTGCCGACTTATCCGTTCGAACGCAAACGCTATTGGATTGATGCCCCGCTGGCCGAGGATTCCTCCGCCAGGATAGAACGACCCGCAATCGCGGCTGAGGAGCCGCCCAACCCAGCTCAGGAATACAGTCAGGGGAACGTGAATATGGAAATGGCTGCAACCGCTCCCGCCCCGATGCCGCGGCGGGCAAAGATCGTCAAAATTCTCAGCGAAATTCTTGAAGACCTGTCCGGAGTAGACGTCTCGCAAGCCGATGGCGCGACCAGTTTCCTCGAGATGGGCTTCGACTCGCTGTTTTTGACCCAGGTCACGCAAGCCTTGCAGGGCAGGTTCGGGCTGAAGATTACGTTCCGCCAGTTGCTCGCCGACCTGTCCTCGATGGATGCACTTTCGGAGTACATCGACAAACAGCTACCCGCGGATGTACTGGCGGAGCCGGTCGCGCTTCCCACAGCGCCTCCGCTGCCGTCGGTCCCAGCAGCCGGGCCGGCCAGCGCCGCTGGCCAAGCGGCCGCGAACCTACATGGAGATGGTGCTATGCCGGAATCTTCCGTTGAACGCCTGATGCGCGAACAACTGAACGCGATGAACGATCTTTTTGCCAGGCAGTTGGAGGCGCTCCGCGGTTTACCGGTTGCGCCCGCTGCCGTGCCGGTGCGCAGCGCGCCTGCCGCGACGCCTGCCATGCCTGCGTCCGCAGCTGCGTCTTCGACGCTTTCATCCGCGGCGCCCAGCCCCTCTTCTCCGGGCTCCGAAACGGTTTCCTCCTTCGTTCTACCTGCGCGCGAAGAGTTCAAGCCCTTCGGCCCTTACAAGCCGCCGCAAAAAGGCATCTCCGGAGGTATGACATCTCAGCAGGAGACCGGACTTCGCAATCTCATCGAGCTCTACACGCGCCGCACCGCGAAGTCGAAGAACATGACCGAGCAGCATCGTGCCGAACTGGCCGATCCGCGCGTTGTCTCCGGCTTCCGCGTGCAGTGGAAGGAAATCGTCTATCCGATCCAGACCGTGAAGTCACTTGGATCGCGCCTGTGGGACGTCGACGGCAACGAGTACATCGACATCCTCAACGGGTTTGGCCCCATCATGCTCGGACACCGCCCCGAGTTCGTCGAGCGCGCCATCGCCCGCCAGTTGCAGGAAGGATTTGAAATCGGCCCGCAGACACCACTCGCCGGAGAAGTCGCGAAAATGTTCTGCGCGATGACCGGCAACGAGCGCATGACATTCTGCAACACGGGTTCGGAAGCCGTCATGGCCGCACTGCGCGTAGCGCGAACCGCTACCGGTCGCAATAAGGTAGTGCTGTTTGCCGGCGCTTACCACGGCATGTTCGACGAAGTGCTGGTGAAGGACGTCAAGAAAGCCGGCGTTCATCATGCCGGACCGGTCGCTCCCGGCATCCCACGCGAGAATCTTTCCAACATGATTGTGCTCGAGTATGGCGCGCCCGAATCGCTGGAGTGGATCCGCCAGAATGCCAGCGATCTCGCGGCGGTTCTGGTTGAACCCGTGCAGAGCCGCCACCCGCACTTGCAGCCGCGCGAGTTCCTGCAGGAAGTTCGCAGGATCACAGAGAAATCCGGCTCGGCTCTTATTTTCGATGAAGTCGTCACCGGTTTCCGCGCGCATCCTGGCGGATGCCAGGCGCTGTTCGGAATCCGCGCCGACCTCGCCACCTACGGCAAGGTGGTGGCCGGCGGAATGCCGATCGGCGTCCTCGCAGGCAAGGCCGCATTCATGGACGCGCTCGACGGCGGCCAATGGCACTTCGGCGATGACTCGTACCCGGAAGTTGGCGTCACCTTCTTTGCCGGAACGTTTGTTCGTCATCCGCTCACGCTCGCTGCCATGAAGGTTGTATTGCAGCATTTTGAGCAGCAAGGCCCAGCCCTGCAAAAGAATCTCAGCGAACGCACCACGCGGCTGGTTACCGCGCTCAACGAGCTCTTTGAACGCGAGCAGGTGCCCACTCGTATCGAGCACTTTGCCAGCTTTTTCTATTTCGCGTTTCCGGCCGAGGAGCGTTTCGCCAGCCTCTTCTATTACTTCCTGCGCGCCAAAGGCATTCACATTCTTGAAGGCTTCCCGTGCTTCGTCTCGACCGCGCACAGCGACGGCGACCTCGACAGAATCGTGGCCGCCTTCAAGGAAGCGGTCGCCGACATGCAAAGTGCGGGTTTCTTCGCAAAGCCGGGGACGTTAGTCGACTCAATCGCCGCTTCGGCTGCGGCCTCTGGGAAGACTGCGCCTTCCGGCCCTGCCGTCACGGAAGTTCCCGTCACCGAGCCGCAACTGGAAGTCTGGCTCTCGGATCAGCTGAGCGACGATGCCTCCTGTTGCTTCAACGAATCGTTCAGCCTCCGCATGAAGGGCGAGGTCCATGAAAGCGCGATGAAAGATGCCGTCCGCGCGGTGGTGAACCGCCACAATGCGCTCCGGGCAAGGTTTATTCATGAAGGCCAGTTGCAGAAATTCGAGGCGCACCTCGACCTCAACATTCCAACCGTCGACCTAAGCGCGCTGAGCGCAAGCGAACGCGATGCCCGCGTCAAGCAGATCATTCGCGACGACGCGCATACGCCATTCCGTCTCGCCGAAGGTCCGATGGTGCGCGCGCAACTGTTGCACCTGGCCGCCGATTCCTGGCAGCTCATCTTCACGGCTCACCATATCGTCTGCGACGGCTGGTCCACGAACGTTCTGCTCGATGAACTGGCCAAGATCTACAACGGCATCAAGGCCGGCACCTCATGGTCTTTGCCCGAGCCCATGAGCTTTGCCGGGTACGCAAAATCGCAGCGCGAATTCCTGGATGGACCGGAGGGCGCAAGAACCGAGCAATTCTGGCTCGAACAATTCCGACAAGCGGTTCCGCTGCTCGATCTGCCGGCCGATCGCCCGCGCCCCGCTGTCCGCGAATTCAAGGGCGCAACGTACCGTGCCCGGATCGGCGCAGAAGGCTACAACTCTCTCAAGAAGATGTCGGCAAAGCAGAAGTGCACGTTGTTTGTCACGCTGCTTTCCGGCTTCCAGGTTCTCTTGAGCCGCTTGAGCGGCCAGGACGATATCGTTGTCGGTATACCCACGGCTGGCCAATCGCTTCTCGAAGACGCGGTCCTGGTCGGCCACTGCGTCAATTTCATTCCTTTGCGCGGGAGACTGGCGGGCGATCCCACGGCAGCCGATTTCCTGACCCGTACCAAGCAGACTGTCCTCGCCGGTTACGAGCACCAGAACTACACCTACGGCCGTCTGGTCCGAAAGCTCCAGATTCCGCGGGATCCCAGCCGTCTTCCGCTGACCGAAGTGCAGTTCAACCTGGAGCGCGTTGGCGACGACATGAAGTTCGACGGGTTCGATGCGGAAGCCGATCCAAATCCCAAGAGCTTCGTGAACTTCGACATCTTTCTGAACGTGGTCGAGTCGAAAGACGGCCTCATGCTCGATTGCGACTACAACACTGGACTATTCGACGAGGCAACGATTGCCCGCTGGTTGAACGCCTACGAAACCCTGCTACTCGGGATGGTCGCCGATGCCAGCCAACCGGTATCGCTTCTTCCTCTGTTGAACGCCGGGGACAAACAGCGCATCCTGATCGACTGGAACCGAACAGCAGCCGATTATCCGCGCAATGTATGTGTCCACCAGTTGTTTGAGGCGCAGGCGCGCAAGACTCCCGATGCCATCGCCGCGGTCTTTGACTCCGAGCAACTGAGCTATCGCGACCTCAACCGCAAAGCCAACCAGCTTGCCAACTATCTTCAGGATTCAGGAGTTCGTCCGGGCGTGATGGTCGGTGTCTTCGTCGAGCGTTCGCTCGACATGATTGTTGCCCTGCTGGGCGTTCTCAAAGCCGGAGGAGCCTACGTGCCGATGGATCCCACCTATCCGGCCGAACGCATTTCATTCGTGCTCAACGACGCCAGCGTTCCCGTTCTGCTGACGCAGGAGCCGCTCTTCAAGACCGTCAATGTCGGCAGCGCCCGCCACATTTTCCTCGACACGGAGTGGGCAACCATCGACCGGTGTTCAAGCGAAGCTCCTCGAGCGGCGGCAACCGCGGATGATCTGGCGTACGTGATCTATACATCAGGTTCGACAGGGAAGCCGAAGGGCGTGGAGATTTCGCATCGCGCAGTCGTCAATCTGCTTGCTTCGATGGGCAAGAAGCCGGGCCTGGCGGCAAGCGACGTCCTGGTCGCGGTGACGACGCTTTCTTTCGACATCGCCGGGCTGGAGCTGTTCCTGCCGCTCACGGTCGGGGCCGCCCTTGTCATCGCCAGCCGCGAAGCCGCGGCGGATGGCAATCTGTTACTGGCGCGTCTTGTCAGTTGCGGAGCCACGGTGATGCAGGCAACTCCGGTGACGTGGAAGCTGCTGATCGAGGCAGGATGGAATGGCAAGCCCGCGCTGAAGGCCCTGTGCGGCGGGGAGGCGTTCCCGCGTGAATTGGCGAACGCTCTCGCGAGCCGCGCGCAATCCGTCTGGAACATGTATGGGCCGACGGAAACCACAATCTGGTCTTCAACGATCCAGGTCAAAGCCGGGGAAGGGCCCGTGCCGGTCGGTGGGCCGATCGATAATACTCAGTTCTATGTGCTCGACAAGAACAATCAGCCCGTGCCCATCGGAGTGGCAGGCGAACTCCATATCGGGGGCGACGGCCTGGCGCGCGGGTATTTCCATCGCCCGGAGCTGACAGGGGAGAAGTTCATAGCCGATCCGTTTGCCGCAGAGCCATCGCGGGCAGGCGCGCGCATGTACAAAACGGGAGATCTGGTCCGCTACCGCACGGATGGCACGATTGAATTCCTGGGACGGCTGGATCATCAGGTGAAGTTGCGAGGCTTCCGGATCGAATTGGGAGAAATTGAAACTGCGCTCGTCCGATATCCCGGAGTGCGCGAAGCGGTCGTGATCGTACGCGAAGATATCCCGGGCGACAAACGGCTGGTCGCCTATGTGACGAGCGACCAGCAGGCAATGACGATTTCCGCCGTGCGGGAGGCCCTGACCGGCAAACTGCCGAATTATATGTTGCCGTCGGCCGTGGTCCGCATGGATGCGATGCCACTCACGCCGAATGGAAAGATCGATCGCAAAGCGCTGCCGGCGCCCGATACATCGCGTACGGCGCGGCAACGAGAGTTCGTGGCTCCGCAAAGCGAACAGGAGAAAACTCTGGCCTCGATCTGGGCCGAGGTCCTGCACCTGGATCGCGTAGGCGTCCAGGACAACCTGTTCGAGTTGGGGGCAGACTCTCTCCACATTTTCCAGATCGTCGCGCGTGCCGGGAAGGCGGGGATGAGAATTCCTCCTGCGCTGATCCTGAAGCACCGGACGATAGCGGCCGTTCTCGAGCAGATGGAACATGGAGCCGCTCCCGCGAAAGCCGCCCCGGCCATCGTGGCGGTCTCGCGCGACCGTTATCGGGTGAAACAGGTATTGAAGGTTCCGGAGAAAGAACGCGTAAACTGATTCCACGAGTAAAATGAGCATCTTGGAAGAGCCAAAAGCAACCGCGCAGCCGTCGGTTCCGGAGGAAGGGGAAGTGTATGTCCTGCCCGCATCCCTCGGCCAGGAACGATTCTGGGCACTGGACCGGCTCAATCCCGGGAATCCGACCTGGAGTGTGCCCGTGCGGTTTCGTCTGCAGGGGGCGCTTGACCCCGCACTCCTTGCGCGCGCCTTCAACCAAGTCATTCAGCGGCATGAAGTACTGCGGACGACATTTGAGGTGATCGACGGACAACCGGCACAGGTTGTGAAGCCGTCACTGGAAATCCGGGTGCCGGTCGTCGACCTTCGCCAGATTCCGAAAGCGGAGCGTGATGCTGAAGTCGACAAGCTCTCCTTCAAGGAAGCCCGCTGGCGTTTCGATCTGGCCACCGGCCCGCTGTTCCGCGTAACCTTGCTGCGCGTCGAAGACAACGAGCACGTGATGCTTGTCACTCCGCATCACTCGGTCATCGACTACATTTCGATCGGGCTGATTTCGAACGAGCTCGGCCTGATCTACGAAGCTCTGGCGCGCGGTGTCGAGCCGGTTCTCCCAGAACTTAGCCTCCAATATGGAGACTATGCCGTCTGGCAGCGCGAGCAGGCGGAGGCGCCCGGCGTTCAGAAGGAACTTTCCTACTGGAAGGATCAACTCAAAGGCCTGCCCTTGCTGGATGTGCCCACCGACCATCCGCGGCAGGCTTCCCCGACCTTTGAAGCAACGATTACCTCCATCTTGTTACCGGTGGCTCTGACCGACGCCATCCGGGAAATAGGGAACCGCGGGAGCGCGACGTTCTTTAACACCATGCTGTCGGCGCTGGGCGTGCTGATGCACCAATACACGGGGCAAACGGACTTTGGTGCGGCCACTCAGGTTTCCGGACGCACGAGCGTGGAACTGGAGCCGGTGATTGGACCGTTCATTAACACCGTCGTGCTCCGACTCGATCTTTCGGGCGACCCCACCTTCCCGCAGTTGCTGGGGAGGGTTCAGGAAGCCGGCTTGCAATCGATTGCGAATCAGAACGTCCGCTTTGAACAGGTGCTCAAAGAGTTGCGTCCTGAAGCCTATCCAAGTCACCACACTCTTTTCCGTCTGAACTTCATTTGCCAGCGCGACCCCGTGAAGCCGCAGGAGTTTGCGGGAATCAAGCTGACGGTAATTCCTTCCAAGTCGCAGGGAGCGCTTTATGATCTGCATGTCTTCCTCGTCTTACGCAACGAGGGCTGGCGCCTGGCTTGTGAATACAATACCGATCTCTACGATGCGTCCACCATCACGGGCCTGCTTGGGGACCTGAAGGGGTTGCTCGAGAACATTATCCAGGACCCGAACCGCACGATCTCCCAGTTCCCGGTTTCCGAAGGAGCGGCGCGATCGAGATCGAAACGAGCGGCCCTGAGCGTTTCACCGCAGGTGCCAGAAAACCCATCGCAATCGCCGCGCTCCCTGGGAGCGGCGGCCGCCGCAGCTCCGGCAGTTGCAGCGCCGGAACCAGGCGGTCATGGTGAAGAGAGCCGGACGGAGCCGGCACAATCCGAACCTTTCACGTTGCCGGCAAGCGCAGCGCAGCGGCGGTTTTTCACGCTCGAAGAGATTCTGCCTGGGAATCCAGCCCTTCACATGCGGGCCTGTGTGCGACTGAGCGGCAAGATTGACATTGCGCTGCTGAGCCAAAGCCTGCAATTACTAGTGGAGAGGCACGAAACGCTGCGGACGACCTTTGAAAAGTCGGGGGAAGAGCTGCTGCAGATCATTCATCCGTCCCAGACCATTGCTCTGCCCGTGACCGGGTTGGATCTGGTTCCGGAGACGAGCCGCGAAGAAGAACTGTGGAAAGCGATTCGCGAAGAAGCGAGCGCGCCGATCGATCTTGCTGAAGGACCGCTGGTTCACGCGCGTCTGTTCCGGCTGAAGACGGAAGAACACGTGCTCATGATCACCACTCACCATATCATCGTGGATGGATGGTCGCAGAATGTGATCCAGGAGGACGTCTGGAAAATCTATGAGTCGCTGTCGCGAGGGTCTCTCCCGGGCCTGCCGCCGTTATCGATTCAATATGGAGACTTTGCCCACTGGCAAGAAGAGTGGCTGAAATCAGAGGCGGCAATCGACCAAATCGAGTTCTGGAAAAAGCAACTCGAGCCGCCGTTGCCTGTGCTGGAGTTTCCAACCGATCGTCCGCCGACGAACCGCCCTGTCTCGCATGGGGCTATGGAAACGATGCTGCTGCCGGACGACCTGACGCAGTCCCTCAAGGAATTGAGCCGGGCAGAGGGCGTGACTCCGTTCACAGTCATGCTGGCTGGGTATGCCGCTCTGCTCTGCCGCTATGCCGGCCAGACGGAGGTTATCGTGAGTTCTCCGGTTGCAAATCGCCGGCCGGAGACGGAACCTCTGATTGGACCCTTCGCCATTCCGATCACACTGCGGTTGAATCTTGCAGGAAATCCCACGCTGAAAGAACTTCTGGCTCGCGTCCGGGATGTGACGTTCGGCGCTCTTAACAATGCGGATGTGCCGTTTGAAGTTCTGATGGACGAGATTCGAGTAAGGTCGGTGAATGGGCGAAACCCGCTGTCGCAGTGCTATTTTTTTTATCAGCTCGCGTTCCTGCGTCCCCGAGAACTGGATCACCTGACGGTGACGCCTTTGCCGGATTTTGGGTTGGGTACGCATTTTGAACTGCAGATGGGCTTGCTCGAGCGCCGTGAAGGTTTGCGCGCGCAACTTGAGTACAATCCTGATCTGTTCGACGCAGCGACGATTCGGCAGGTGCTCAAGGACTACCGGATTGTGCTCGAACAGATGCGGGATGTGCCGGAAGCGCGTCTCGACGATTTAAACGTCGCACCGCGGGGTCATCGACATCAGCCGGCCGTGGCGCCGCAACCCGAGCAGGATTTAGACCTGGCTCCTCGCCGTCCTGCCGATGAGACGGAAAGAAGACTGCAGAAGATCTGGCAGAACCTGCTCGGGATAGCGCCGATTGGGTTGAATCAGAACTATTTTGAGCTGGGCGGAACTTCAATTCTGGCGGTGCGCCTGTTTAGCCGGATTGCCTCGGAATTCAAGCGGAAACTGCCTCTCTCTGTTCTGTTTGAGGCGCCGACGATTGCGCAACTGGCGAAGCATCTTCGCCGACGGACGGAAGATTCAGCCTGGTCGCCGCTGGTTGTAATCCAGGGTAAAGGTTCGCGGCCGCCATTTTTCTGCATTCATGGCGGGGGCGGCAACGTCCTCATCTACCGCGATCTGTCGAAGCATCTTGGAACAGAGCAGCCGTTTTATGGCTTGCAGGCCCAGGGATTGGACGGAGAGCACCCATTTTTGAATACCATCGAGGCGATGGCAGCCTTGTACGTAAAGGAAATCCGGCGAGTCCAACCGCAGGGCCCGTACTACCTGGGTGGATATTGCATGGGCGGCACGGTCGCGTACGAGATGGCGCAATTGTTGAAAGCGAAGGGTGAAGATGTTGCACTCCTCGCGCTGTTTGACACGATGAACTGGTGCTCGATCCCGTCCGACAACAGCTTTCGGAAATGGAGGCAATTCAGCCAGAGGCTTGAATATCACGTCAAGAACTTTCTCTTGCTCGACATGGGAGAAAAAAGAAGATTTTTCGCCGAAAAGCTCCACGTCTTGCGCAGCCGTATGCAAATCTGGCGGGGAATTCTGCTGAATAAGCTGAGCGCGAACGCCGGGGAAAACAAGTCGGAAACCCGCGTCTTGGGCGAGATGTGGCAGATCAACGATCGAGCCTGCGTGGTCTATCAGGCCAAACCTTATGAAGGAGTCGTCACGGATTTTCGCCCCATGCGGCAGTACACGAAGTACAAGCCCGCGGAGAACGATTGGCACCGCCTGGCGCTGGGCGGCCTTGAAATTGTGACTTTGCCGGTATATCCGGCCGGCATGCTACTTGAGCCGTTTGTAAAGCATCTTGCAGAGGCGTTAAAGATAACCATTTCACGAACGATTCGCTGATTCCTGCCACCGGGCGATCAACTGCTCTCTAGTTTTTCGGCCGTCGACCCCGTCGTCGTGGCCCAGGACCATGCACCAACCAGCGAGAAGATCGCCCACCGCTGACAAGGAGACTCCGAGCCATGCAGAACACAACCAGGACCGCTGCCGACCGGCATATTGAACCGAACGATCACTTTCAGCCCGAGTTCAACCAGAAACCATTCGAGTTTCTCCACCATCTAGCCGGCCATCCGCTCTTTACGTTGCCGCGCCTGCTCGAATTGGCCAAGGTGACCCGGCGTGACCGTCCGCGCGATCTTTACTACGATGCTGGTCCGGACATTCGTCCCGATCAGCGTTGGGACCAGATGGGCCCCAAGCCGTTCGTGGTGGAGGAGGCGCTCCACCGGATTGAGAGTTGCGGCGCATGGGTAACTCTGCATCAGGCGCAAGAAGATCCTGAGTATGGCGAGCTCTTCCACGCATGCATGCGCGAATTCGAGGCACTCACGGGTGTCGACTTCGTGAAGGTGATGAAGGTGGAGGATGCCCTGATCTTCATCACTTCACCGCGCCGCGTCACGCCCTACCACATCGACCGCGAATGCAACTTCCTTTTGCAGATTCGTGGCGAAAAGAACCTGTACGTTTTCGACCGCAACGATCCAGACGTACTTCCCGTGAATGAGGTCGAGCGCTTCTGGGCCGTGGACAACAACGCCGCCGTCTACAAACCGCAATTTCAAAACCGCGCCACCACCTACCGCCTCGTGCCCGGTAACGGGGTGCACATTCCCGTAAATAACCCGCATTGGGTGCAGAACGACGACAATGTCTCCATTTCACTCAGCGTGAATTTCACCTGGAAAGACTGGGAACGCGCCAACATCCACCGCGCCAACTTCCTGTTGCGTAAGTTGGGTATCTCTCCGCGTCCGCCTCATCAGTCCCCGTTTGTCGATGCAACCAAGAACGCCGTCATTGCATCGAGCTACATGCCGGCGTTTAATATGGCTCGAGGCGCTGTGCGCTTCTTGCGCCGGCTCAAAGGCGACCGCGGCGATGGTTTTCGCTCCGGCAAGAAGACCACGGCGACGATGTGAGCGACCCTGAATCGTTTGATCTTGTCATACCCAGGTATATGGAATCGCGACATAACGGCAATGCTCTGGCCGCCATTGGCGATCGTCCGGCCAATCCCCGCGCGCACAAAAAGGCTTTTATCCGGGCTGTGCTTGATTTCGGGCCCGTCCAGTCAGCGATTGACCTCGGAAAGTCGAGTGCCACCTACCGCCGCGTGTTGAACTCGTGGCTGCCGGCGTGGCTTCGCTACCGGGGCGTGTACTCTTCGTTTGAAGAAGCGGTCGACAACGCTCCCAAGAGCCTCCGGGTTGGTTGCGACTACGACGATGTGGCACAGACATTCGAGCGGCAGGGGTTTCTCCAGAGCGATTACCCAGCTGTTTTCTGGTTGCGCGAAGCTTTGAAGGACGGTGCCTCCGTATTCGATCTCGGCGGCAGCGTCGGCATCAGTTTTTACAACTGGGAGCGGTACGTCTCCTACCCGGAAGGCATCCGGTGGACGGTTTGCGAGCTGCCCGCAGCGGTGCGCATCGGCGAGCAGCTTGCGCGGGAAAGGCAGGAAAGCCGCCTGCGATTTACCACACGTGTCGAAGAGGCCGATGGCTATCACTGCCTTTTGGCCTCCGGCTCTCTCCAATACATTGACGCATCGCTCGCCGACTCCCTGGCCCGCCTAGGTTCGCAGCCCAAGCACCTGCTCATCAACCGTCTGCCTCTGCACGGCCAGCGGGAATGCGTCACACTGCAGAATATCCGTTGGCTCGCGTCTCCCTACCGCGTGTTTCACCGGGATACCTTTGTTCAAGGATTGAAATCGTTGGGCTACGAGGTCGTTGATTCCTGGACGGTTCCCGACCACGATTGCTGGATTCCGTTTTATCCCGAGTTCTCCGTGGACTCCTTTTCTGGCTTGTATCTGCGGAAGAGTACCTGACGGCCCGCCCAGCTCTGGATCCGCCTATCCATTCACTCATGACCTTAACCAGCGAGCATGACGAATTGCTGTCGAGAACCACCGCAAAGAAGCTGGTCATGGCTGTATGCGCGTTGGTTCTCGGTGTGACGCTTTACGCGGGATTCAGTCCCTTTACTCCCCACCTCAAGAACGAAGTGCACTGGCTGGATGGCCAGAACGGCCTGTACTTTGGCGAGTACGCATCCATTCTCAGCTCAGCTCCTCTTGCCCTGGACGGCCCGCCGGACGGCCCTTGCACGGTCGAGCTGTGGCTGCAGCCCGGTCTCCTCGACGATTCCAACACTATGCTGGCCTTCCAGACGCCAGAGAGCCCGCTGCGCTTCAGAATTGAGCAGAACGAAAGTGCGTTGAGGTTCGATCGCCAGGAAAGCGGGCGTTACCCTGAAAAAGGCGCCGAGTACATCTGGATGGCCGGCGTGGTGGAGGAGAATAAGCCCATCCTTATTACGGTTACGGGCGGCCGGCGCGGGACCACGGTTTATCTGAATGGTGTGCTTGCCCGCTCGGCGCCGGAGTTTCACCTCGTGCGCCGCGATCTGACAGGCGGGATTGTCGTCGGTAATTCCGCTGTTGACAACGACAGTTGGTCGGGCATCCTTCGCGGAATCGGGATTTACAACCAGGAACTCTCCGCCGACCAGGTGCGGAAGAACTACGAGGATTGGACGCGCACAGGCCAACCCGCGACACTCGACAGTGCAAGTGCCGTTTACCCCTTTAGCGAGCATTCCGGGAACACGGTTCACAACCTCGTTCATAACCCGGATATGCCCGGCGCCGATCTCTACATTCCCGACTATTACCTTGTCCTCTACCCCGAGTTCCTCGAGCCGGTTTGGAGATCCTGGGGCTTTAACTGGGCCTTCTGGAAGGATTGCATTGTCAATGTCGTCGGCTTCATGCCCTTTGGCTTTGCATTTTGCGTGTATTTCGCACTGACAAGACCGCTGAAACGGGCTGTCCTTTTGTCGATTGTTCTCGGGAGCGCCATGAGCCTTCTCATCGAAACCACGCAGTACTATCTGCCCACGCGCGATTCAGAAACCATCGACTTCCTCAATAACTGCATCGGTACATCCCTGGGCGCGTTCTGCTGTCTGCCGGGCTTTGTGCAGAATCTGCTGGCACGATTGGGAATGGCGCCCTTTTCGCGCCAGATTTCACATTCATCGCCTTCGATGTCCCCTGAAACCGCAGCCAAATAATTCCGGCGTTAAATAACCACAAATGCTATTGATTCTTCCTTGCATTGCCTATGCGCTGTTTTTCCTGATCCTTCGCGAGGAGGGCCTGGAATGGCGTCGTGCCTGCCTCATGGCGGCCGTCTTTTGTGGTACCAGCGTCGTCGGGATCACAGAAATCCTTAGCCTTCCGCGGCTCTTGTCGCAAGGCTATGTTGCACTAGCCTGGCTGATGATCTCGGTGGGGGCTGCACTCTACCTGTCTGCCCGCAAGCGTCCGGCGGCATACTCCGCTAACCGAGCCGCATCCACTCAAACGCTTCTCGACAACACCACGCAAAGACTTCTTCTCTGCGCAGGCGCGCTGGTGCTGGTTGTCGGCACACTTGCGCTGCTTGCTCCCCCCAACACCTGGGACGCGATGGAATATCACCTGCCTCGCGTCGTCATGTGGATGAGCAATCGCAGCGTCCGCTTCTATCCCACGCCCGACTATTGCCAGTTGATTTACGGGCCATGGTCCGAATACGCGATGATGCAGACCTATCTCCTGTCGGGAGGAGACCGGTTCGTCAACCTCGTTCAGGCATTCAGCCTGCTCGGCTGCGCGATCACGGTTTCCGCAATCGCACAACGCCTGGGCGCCGGGCCGCGTGGCCAAGCCCTTGCTGCGATTGTGTCCATCACGATTCCCGAAGGTCTGCTCGAAGCCTCCGGCCCGATGAATACCTATTCATCCTCGCTCTGGATCGCGCTCACCGTGCTGTTCCTGCTCGACTGGCAACGGGACTCAAGTTGGCTCAATACCGCCGGCGTCGGCCTTTCCGCCGGCCTCGCGATTCTTACCAAAGGCACCGCTTATGTCTTTCTGCCTTTCCTGGTGCTCGCGTGTTGGCTCATCGCGTCTATGCCTGCCAAAATCCAGTTTATAAAACGCAGCGCAGTTTTGCTGATTCTGATCTTTGCCCTCAACGGTGCGCATTACCTTCGCTCTTACCAACTCTCGGGTTCGCCCCTGGGCGTGCCGCTTCCGGAGCCGTTCCCGCGTGCCCAACTGACAATGCCTCACGCGACGGCCCGAGGGACTGCCGCCAACATCCTGCGCAATATCTCCCTGCATTTGGGAAGCCCGAGCGCCGCCGTCAATACCAGGACCGAAGGCGCCTTTCGTCGCGCGATTCACGCGATCGGCGTGGACCCCGACGATCCCAACGCCGTGTGGCTGGGAATGCCATTTGAGGTCCACGGCTTTTCACTGCATGAGATTCACGCCGGCAATCCGCTGCAGCTGTTTCTGTTCGCGGCCGCAACCTTGATCGTCTATTGGCACTGGAAAGACAAGTCGCTCTCTGCCGCGCGCTGGTTTGTCCTGGGAATCCTCGCCGCTTTTATCTTCTTTGCGGCCATGATTCAGTGGCAGACCTGGGCCGCACGCTATCATCTGCCACTCTTCGTCCTGGGAGCGGCGGTGATTGGCCTGGTGCTCGACCGCTACGTGCCGAGAAGCCTCGGTACCGCGATCGCGATTGTCCTGATTCTCTACGCGATCCCGTTCGCGGTCATGAATCGAACCCATTCTTTTGTCCGCTGGCACCGGGTCGACGATATCTATCATCCGCGGGCCGAACTCTATTTCTCCGACCAGCACGAGACCATCGCCGCTGACGAAGCAGCCCTTGCCAATGCCATGAATCAGGCCGGCTGCCATAACGTCGCCATCGATTCCTATGTGGAAGATCCCCAGGTCAAGCTGAGCCCGCCTTCTCTTTACGTTTATCCCATGCTGGCGCTGCTTCACGCAGATGGCGTAACGCGCAAGGTCTGGTACACGGGAGTCGAGAATCGGACGATTCGATATGCGTCCCAGTCGCCCCATCCCGCCGCCTGTGCGGTCGTTTGTCTCGATTGCGCGAAGATTGCCGCCAAATGGACCCGGTACCAGTCGTCCGGCAGCCGCGCCTTCGCCTTCGGTCAGGATGTCTTGTTTATCTCCGAGCCTGCGCTCGCCAAGAGCACCGGCAACGCGACAGCACAAAATTGATATGACGTCTTTCGAAACCAGCAACGCTCACCGCCAGCCGACATTCGCCCATCTCTGCCTGCTTTTCGTCTTTTCTGTTTTTTTGTCGGGGCCCCTGCTTACTCGCGGCATTCCAGATCTTTCGCATGACGGAGTCAGTCATGCCATTCGCCAAGTCAGCTATTCCAATCAGCTTTGGCACGGAGAGTGGTATCCGCGCTGGCTGAGTAACTCGAATATCGGCCTCGGTTCGCCTACGTTTTTCTTTTATCCGGCGGTACCCAGCTACGCCGCCAGCGTTTTTTACCCGCTGCTCTCGCCCCGCGATCCCGATGGATGGTTACAAGCAGGCTTTGGCTGTGCATTGGCAATAGTCCTTTCGGCATTTACCGCTTACTTTTGGCTCCGATCGGTGGCGCGTCCCACCGCCGCTCTTTCCGGTGCGGCCGTTTACGTCCTCGCGCCCTACCACCTGACCATTGACACTTACGCACGCGGCGCAGCGGCCGAACTCTGGAGCTTCGTCTGGCTCCCGCTCATTCTGCTCTCTATCATCCGCATCCGCGAAGGCTACCGTGGGGCCACATCAGCTCTGGCGGTGGTGTTCGCGCTGCTTGCGCTTTCCCACTTGCCCACCCTTATCTGTTTCACTCCCGTCATCGTTGCCGCCACGTTGTTTCCATCAGGAGCCGGACCCAGCCACGCCTCAACGACCGCGCCCTCCCGCACCTCTATCTTTCGAGTATTCACCGGTCTTTTCATCGGAACCGGTCTTTCCGCGCTTTATATTGCTCCGGCCCTGCTGGACCGTTCGAAGGTCAATGTCAGCCAGTTCGTCTCAGATCTCTACAACTTCCGCCGCTATTGGCTCTATCCCGATTCCGGAGTGAATCTGAAGTTTTCTGTCCTGCTCCTCGCCACCACGTTTTCCACTGTTTTTTTCATCGCCATTCTCTACGCGGCTTTGCGCGGCCGATCATCGCCCCAACGGCGCGAAGCCATGTTCTACCTTGGGGTGGGAATCTTCGGCCTCGTGTTTATGACCCAGCTCAGCTATCCCTTCTGGCGATACGTCCCATTCCTGAGCAATGTTTCTTTCCCCTGGCGTTTTGGAACACTGTTGGTCGTGAGTGCTGCCGCTTTGTCGGCCCTCGCTTTCGATCAACTCAAGAAAGCCACGCGTCCCGTTGCTGCCGTGCTGGCCGCCATTGTCGTGAGCTGGTTTGGTTGCGTGGGCTTCGCTGCCTGGAGGCAGTACTCACCTTCTCATTCCACACCGTTGCCCACTGACAACCGTACCCTGGTCACATTTCACCCCGATCTGTGCGAGTTCTGGCCCTCGACAGCCGTCCCCGGCCAGGCCTGCGCTGAATCTGTGGCTTCCCGCGTTCAGCTTCTGCAGGGCGCCTTAGCCGGGCGTTCGCCAAAGTCCATCCTCATCGAGGGACAGCAGGCCGGAGCGCCTGCTTCTGCCACGCTTCTGTCCTGGCAGCCTCGCAAGGTGATCATCGCTGTCAACGCCTCCGAGCAGAGCCGCCTGACGTTGATGCACTTTTACTATCCCGACTGGCACTCGCACCTGGAAGGCTCGAGCGAATTACTCAATCTTCACGCATCCCCCGTGGAAGGCTTCCTGCAGGCGGATATTCCCCAGGGGCAATACCATCTCGTCGTCGAGCTTGTTGCTGGCAGAGCGGAAAGAGCCGGCCTCATCGTTTCGCTTGGTTCGCTTATCCTCCTGATCGGCCTCACCGTGTTCGACTACAAATTGGCTCGCACACCGAAGGCGGGCAGAATCGATCAGCCCGTCTTCGCTTAGAATTGCCAGTCACCCTCGATGGCGTTTCATATCAGGTTTTATTGACGGATAGATCGGAGAACGCTTTGAAGGTATTTCACATCGTTGGCGCTCGTCCAAACTTCATGAAGGTTGCGCCCGTCCTAGCAGCCCTGAAGGCATACCCGAGGGTCACGCAGACCCTGGTTCACACTGGGCAACACTACGATGCCAACATGTCGGACGTGTTTTTTCAGCAACTCGGCATTCCCGCGCCCGATGTGAACCTCGCCGTCGGCTCGGGCTCTCACGCCAAGCAAACGGCCGAAATCATGACGCGCTTCGAGCCCGTGGTGATCGAGTCCAGGCCCGATCTCGTCCTGGTTTACGGGGACGTAAACTCCACCGTGGCAACCGCTCTCGTCTGTGCAAAGCTCGGCACTAAGGTAGGCCACGTCGAAGCCGGACTCCGATCCTTCGACCGCACCATGCCCGAGGAAATCAACCGTCTCATGACCGATCAGCTCGCCGATATGCTCTTCACTCCTTCTGAAGATGGCGACTCCAATTTGCAGAAAGAGGGGATTCCCTCTGACAAAGTCTTCCGTGTGGGCAATGTCATGATTGACTCCCTGGTCCGGCTGTTGCCTCTGGCGCAGCGCCAAAACCACACCGGCCTGCCCGAGCGCTATGCCCTGGTAACGCTGCATCGCCCCGCTAACGTCGATGACAGCTCCACGTTGAGAAGCATTCTGCAGTCTTTGCTCGAGGTAAATCGCGATGTTGCGGTCGTTTTTCCCGCACATCCACGCACCCGCCAGCGCATCTCCGAGTTTGGCCTGCGAGCCGATCAGCTTCGTGTCCTCGATCCGTTGCCCTACGTCGATTTTCTCGGCATGCAGTCCCGCGCCCAGGTTGTTATCACGGACTCCGGAGGCATTCAAGAAGAGACCACCTATCTCGGCGTCCCCTGCCTCACGCTTCGTGAAAACACGGAACGGCCCATCACCGTTTCGCTCGGCACCAACGTCCTTGTCGGGCGAGATCCCAGGAAGCTGCAATCCGAGTTGGCTCTGGTGCTCGCCGGGAAACACAAAAAGGGAACCATCCCTCCCTTATGGGACGGCCACGCTGGCGACCGCATTGCCGCCATCGTCGCCCGCTAAAGGCCATTTGTGATCTACAGACAGCTCGGCAACACGGGAGTCCAGGTCTCCGAACTTGCCATCGGAACATGGCAGTATCGCGGAGGCGTCGAACCGCTGCGAGCGGCCATTGACCTTGGCATTAATTTCATTGATACCGCGGAATCCTATGGCACCGAACACATCGTGGGGGAAGCGATTCGTGGACTTCGTGAACGCGTTTTCCTCGCCAGCAAGATTTCGCCCCGCCACTTTCGCGAGCGGGACGTGATTCGCGCCGCCGAGTGTAGCCTGAAGCAATTGGGTACTGATTATCTCGACTTATACCAATTGCACTGGCCCAACTACACGGTCCCGATCGGCGAAACCATGTCCGCCATGGAGCAGTTGGTCAGCTCCGGCAAGATTCGCTTCATCGGAGTGAGCAGTTTTACCGTGGCTGAGTTTCGCCGCGCACAGGCCGCGCTCGCAAAGTCGCGTATCGTCTCAAACCAGGTTTCGTACAGCCTCGTAGATCGCCAACCCGAGGAGGGATTGCTCGATTACTGCAATTCGAATCAGGTCAGCCTTCTGGCCTATAGCCCTCTCGGGAGCAATTTTCAGAATCTCCGGGTCGCCGATCCTGATGATGCGCTGGGACAGGTGTCCCAGGCCACCGGAAAGACGCGCGCACAAGTCGCGCTGCAGTGGTGTCTGTCGCGCCCAGCGGTTACCGCCATTTTCAAGGCAAACCAGGTCGAACATGTTCGGGAGAACTGCGCGGCTTCCGGCTGGGAGTTGAAGCCCGACGATCTGCGCTTGCTCGAAACCCGAATTCGCCACAAGCGACGCAGTGGGACACAACAATTTGCGAGAGGCTTAGTCCGTCGGGCCATGCAATATGGCGGCCTGAAGCTGGGAAATCCGACCGCGGCAGATCTCAAGCACTAGGGTCCCTTCATTCGGTGACGCTCTCCGCGGCAAGGTGTGTTCAACCCTTGACGACGTCATGTCCGTAACGGCGCCGTCGCTTCCCGTGGTGGACCTTACGAGCTTCTTCCTTCCCGATAGTTTCTTCTCCGTTCCCCGCAAGCTTCCTTTCCGCACTTCCAGCTGCAGCCAGATGCAACGAGCGAAGTCCTGATTTTCGACGTTCGGCCTCGCCACCTCCCAGTCCCTTCGTACAGCTGGTACAGCCCGCCTGCCTTGGATTCCACGCCTGTTGGAAACAATGACCAACGTAACTAACCTGTTTGCTTCTCTCCGGCGATACTAGGAGCAGCCTTACAAACGAATTGGAGGCTTGATCGTAGCTGTTAGCGACTAATGCGTTAAGGTCTTAAGATGCAATCAGATACAAGCCTTTCTGAGGGCGATACCCAACCTCCTGACAGACTGGCACGAGGCCCGCACGAGCTCATTGAGGAGCAGGTTGAACGAACCCCGCACGCCCCGGCATTGCAGATAGGCGAACGCCAGCTCTCTTACCAGAAACTTAATTCTCGCGCAAATCAGTTGGCTCACTACCTCGGTGAACTGGGAGTCGGTCCCGAGGTTCTGGTTGGAGTCTGCCTTGATCGCAGTTTTGACACGATTATAAGTCTCCTTGCCATCCTGAAGTCGGGCGGGACTTATCTCCCCCTCGATCCGAAGTTTCCGAAAGAACGCCTGGCGTTCATGATGGCAGATTCGGAAGTCTCGCTCGTTCTCGCCCACTCTTCGCATTCGGAAAATTTGCCGGAGACATCCGCTCGCGTTGTGATCCTCGACCGCGAGACGGAGGCATTGGCGAAAAAGCCTCCGAACAACTTCGCGCTCACCGGCACTCCCGAACAACTGGCCTACCTTATTTACACCTCCGGATCAACGGGGAAGCCCAAGGGGGTCATGATCGAGCGGCGAGCCCTGGTCAATTTTCTTTTGTCCATGGCAGAAACGCCGGGGATTGCGGCTTCGGATACGCTCCTTGCTGTCACTACAGCTTCTTTTGACATCTCGATTCTCGAATTCCTTCTGCCGCTCGTCGCGGGCGCGCGCATCGTGATGGCAACCGCCCAGCAGGCCTCCGACGCTCGCGCGCTTGATCGCTTGCTTCAGCGGCACGCAGTTACTGTCATGCAGGCGACGCCCGCCAGTTGGCGCATGTTGCTCGAAAGCGGATGGGAAGGGAAGAGCGACTTGCGCATCTTGTGCGGAGGCGAAGCTCTCACCGCCGACATCTCGTCCAAATTGATTCCTCGCTGCCGCGAACTGTGGAACATGTATGGACCCACCGAGACGACCATCTGGTCTTCCGTTGCTCGCATCGCGTCGCCCGATCAGATTTCACTCGGCTCGCCCATCGCGAACACCCAGTTCCAAATCCTGGACGAAAACCAGAAGCCCGTTGTCATCGGTTCGACAGGAGAGTTGTGGATCGGGGGCATCGGCGTAGCCCGCGGATATCTAAGGCGTCCCGAGCTAACCGGCGAACGCTTTGTCACCATGCGGCATGGCGACGATCCAGGCGCGCGTTTCTATCGCACCGGCGACGAGGTGCGTCCTCGCGCTGACGGCTCGCTCGAATTTCTCGGCCGCCTCGACCACCAGGTCAAGCTCAACGGCTTCCGCGTCGAGTTGGGAGAGATCGAGAGCGCGCTCGCCAAAATTGACGGGATCAAGCAGGCCATCGTCGTGCTGCGGGAAGATCGCTCCGGCGAGAAGCGCCTGGTGGCCTACTACACCGGCCGTCCCGGACTGATTTCGACCTTCCTGATTCAATCCCTCAAGCAGACGCTGCCTGTCTACATGGTTCCGTCCGCGTTCATGCATCTCGACGCATTTCCTCTCACTCCCAACGCTAAGGTCGATCGCAAAGCGCTTCCGCAGCCCAAGGGCGAGCGCCCGCTTCTCGCGCAGGCTTTCATTGCCCCGCGTACGAAAGAGGAAAAACAGCTCGCTGAGCTTTGGTGTGAACTGCTCCAGCTTGAAGAGATTGGCATCGACGACAGCTTCTTCGATCTCGGCGGCAATTCTCTGGGTGCCGTCCGCATGGCCGGCCAGTATCAGTCCCGCTTCGGACGTGAGATTCCGCCGGTCAAGGTCTTTCAGTATCCGACCATTGCCAGGCTGTCAGAATTTCTCGAGTCCGGCGTCACGAAGTCCGATCCTGTCGCCGACGCCAACTCCCGCGCCCATCGCCTTCGTTGTCAAGGCGGTTCCGGCCCAGGCTCGCAAAGTCCGCACGCCCTAGAAGGCATCGCCGTTATCGGTATGACCGGTCGCTTTCCCGGCGCCGCCAATCTCGATCAGCTCTGGCGCAACCTCTGCAATGCCGTCGAATCCATTTCCACTTTCACGCCCGAAGAACTGGGCCCCGGCATCGATGAACAGCTACGCCACGATCCTGACTACATTCGCGCCCGCGGACTTATCGAGGGCGCCGATCTTTTCGACGCTGCCTTCTTCGGAATCAACTCGCTCGAAGCCAAGGTCATGGATCCCCAGCAGCGCGTTTTTCTCGAACTCGCGCAGCACGCGCTCGAAAACGCCGGCTACGATCCGGAACGATACAAAGGCCGCATCGGCATCTATGCCGGTATCGGCGACAACCACTACTACACCACGAACCTGCTGACCAATCCGGACCTGCTGGCCATGGCCGGCAAGCTCGCCGTCGAGTACGGCAACCAGAAAGACTACATCGCGCTCCGCACCGCTTATCTTCTCGATCTCCGCGGCCCGGCCGTCAGCCTCAACACCGCCTGCTCAACCACGCTCTTGACCATCGATCAGGCCTGCCGCTCGCTCCTCGATTTCGAGTGTGACATCGCGCTCGCGGGCGGCATCGACATCACCGTCCCGCAAAAGAGCGGGTTCCTTTATCAGGAGGGGGGCACATTCGCCAAAGACGGGCACTGTCGTCCCTTCGACGCCGACGCTACTGGCACGATGTTTTGCGACGGAGCGGGTGTAGTCGTTCTCAAGCGCTTCTCCGACGCAGTCGCCGACAGCGACACGATCTATGCCGTCATTCGCGGCACCGGTAAAAACAACAACGGAGCGCGTCCTGCCTCCTTTCTTGCTCCCAGCGTTGACGGCCAAGCCGAAGCCATCGCGCTCGCCCAATCCAACGCCAACGTTCCGGTTGAAACGATCCGCTACATCGAAGCGCACGGCACCGGCACTCCGGTCGGCGATCCCATCGAATTTGAGGCGCTCTGCAAGGTGTTCGAGGGCAAGACCGCCAAGAAACAGTTCTGCTACCTCGGCTCGATCAAGGGCAACATCGGTCATCCCACCAACGCGGCTGGGGTTGCCGGGTTCATCAAGGCTGCACTCGTTCTTTATCGGGAGCAGATTCCTCCCACGCTGCATTTCAAGAAGCCCAATCCCAAAGTCAATTTCGTCACGAGCCCGTTCCTGATGGCCGACAAGCTGACGGCGTTCCCGCGGGGAGAGCAGGTCCGGCGCACAGCCGTCAGTTCTTTTGGATTCGGCGGCACCAACGTCCACATCATTCTCGAAGAAGCGCCTGCCCCGAAGCCCGCGCGCCCCGCGCGCCCTCTGCAGTTCTTGCCGCTTTCCGCCAAAACGGCCGCCGCTCTAGACGCCTACAGCCGCGATCTCGCCGGGCATTTTGCGAAAAGCGCGGCGGAAGATTTTGCCGACACCGCCTACACGTTGCAGACCGGACGCAAGCAGATGGCGTACCGCCGTTTCGTCGTCGCCGGCGATCCCGCAGAAGCTGCCGCGCTGTTTGCGCAGCCCAGTCCCTTGCGTTGCGCGAGCAAGCTCTGCGATCGTCGCAATCCGTCTATCGTTTTCCTTTTCGGAGGCCAGGGCACGCAGTACGTCAACATGGGGCTCAATCTCTATCGCGATGAGCCTTTATTCCGCGCTGTCGTCGACGATTGCTGCGACTATCTCAAGCCACATCTCGGCCGCGATCTGCGCGAGCTTCTCTATCCGCAGCCCGGCGATGAACAAGCGGCCAAAACTTCGCTGCAGGATACGTTCTTTACCCAGCCTTCGATCTTCGTCATCGAATACGCGCTTGCCCGTTTCTGGCAAAGTCTCGGCGTCGAGCCCTCCACCATGGCGGGGCACAGCATAGGAGAATTCGTGGCGGCCACGCTCGCCGGTGTCTTGAAACTTGAGGACGCTCTCAGCATCATTGCCCGCCGCGGGCGCCTCATGCAGAACCTGCGCCGCGGCTCCATGATGGCCGTGAATGCCAGCGCGGAGTCCGTTGCCAAACTACTCCCGCCCGCGCTTCAGATCGCCTCCAACAATGCTCCCGCGCTGTGCGTCGTCTCGGGACCGGAAGCCGATACGATCGAGTTCCAGAAGCAGCTGGAAGCCTCGAATATCGTTTGTCGCCACCTGTACACTTCGCACGCCTTCCATTCCGCCATGATGGACCCCATGGTTGAGCCGTTGCGCGAAGCGGTCACGAAGATCCAGCTCCACGCTCCCGCAAAACCATTCATCTCGACCGTCACCGGGCGCCCCATCACCGCCGCCGAAGCCACCGATCCCGCGTATTGGGCCAATCATGCGCGCGCCACCGTCGAATTCTCGAAGGCCGTGCAGTGCCTCAAGGAGCAGGGTCACGATCTTTTCCTCGAATGCGGCCCGCGTTCTACGCTCTGTTCGCTCGCGCGCCAGCACTTCAGTCCGCCAGTTCGTCCCTGCGTGGCCATCCCGAGCCTGGGAGACACTCACGAGAACAACGCCGAGTGGGCCGCGGTGCTTTTCGGTATGGGTTCGTTGTGGCTCAACGGAGTCTCGATTGATTGGGACGCCTTCTACGCCAACGAAGAGCGCCATCGCATCCCGTTGCCCACTTATCCTTTTGAGCACCAGCGATTCTGGGTTGACCCCGGTGCCTCCGCAACCCCAGCACTTCATGTCCAGCCGGCGATCATCGCATCCATCGACGCGTCAGCCTCCGTCAGTGCGGCGGCGTTTGTGCCGCGGTTGCCTGAAACGATTCAAAACGCAGCCGCGCCTCAAGCCTCAATCACCGCTCAAACCGCACCGGCTTCCACAGGCACTCGCAAAGATCGCGTCGCGGCTCGCGTGCTCGAACTGCTTGTGCCGGTCTCGGGCCGCCAGCGTTCCGAACTCAATACGTCTTCCACCTTCATGGAACAGGGACTCGACTCTCTGGCTCTCACGCAGGTCGCGTTCGCCATCCGCAAGGAATTTTCCGTCAAGGTCAGCTTTAGCCAGCTCATGAATCAATGGCCCAACATCGACATGCTCGCCGCCCATCTTGACGCCACCATTCCCGCGGGCATTCTTGCCGACGCTGCCGTCATATCACCTTCCGTTCCTCCCGCGCCCGTCGCGCCGCTCGTCATCGCATCACCGCAGAGCGTCCCGTCAGGCGGAATATCGCAGAATGGTGCAGCTCAGCCGGGCGCCAGCCATGCGCTCGAACAGGTCGTTGCCGAGCAGGCCCGCACCATCTCACGCCTGGTCGCGCTTCTGGAAAAAAATGTTCTGACCCAATCGCCGGCTGCGCCCGCTCCACCCCCACCCGAAGGCGCGGCGCCGGGGTCATCGCCTTCGTTGCAGCCGCCCCGGACATCTATTCCATCGCGCGCTTCACCTGCCGCGCAAGACGAGGCCGGCGTCTCATCTTCGAGCCCTATACCATCCCGCCCCGGCGAGGTCGAATCGACCATCCCGCAGCGCGGCATCTTTGCGTCATCCGGGCTTTCCAGTCACTTGTCGGCTTCTTACAACGAATCCATGACGGTGCGCTTCACCGGTACGATCTCGGTTGAGAAGATGACCCGAGCCATGGATCGTCTCGTGGCGCGTCACGACGCTCTTCGCGCCCGCTTCAACGAATCCGGCACAGCCATGTCCGTGGGTGCCTGGCTCAGCATCGCGATGCCCGTCACCGACCTCACCGCGATCGCCGGCTCACCCCAGCAGGAAGCGCAGCTCCGCCAGATCGTTGCCGATGAGACTGCCCTGCCGTTTCCGTTGCCCGCAGGTCCCTTATTCCGCAGCCAGATGATCCTGCTGGCCGCCGATCGTGCCGCCGTCATCTTCACCGGGCACCACATCATCTGCGACGGATGGTCGCTCGACGTCATGATTCACGATCTGTGCGCTTTTTATTCCGAAGAAGTTTCCGGCGTGCCCGCGAAACTCGATCCCCCCAACAGCTATGCGGATTATGTGCAAGCGGTCAGCGCGCGCCAAGCCTCCGAGGAGTTCAGGGAGGCTGCCCGGTACTGGCGCGCCAAGTTCAAGGACGGTTTTCCTGTTCTCCGCCTTCCCGCCGACCACCCGCGCACACCGCGCCGCGACTTCCTTGCGCGCCGCTTCGATCAGCCCATTCCATCGTCCGTTACATCGCAGCTCAGAGCTTTGGCCGCCAGGCAAGGATGCAGTTTCTTCGCGCTCCTTCTCAGCTCCGTCGCGCTTCTTCTTGCCCGCGTGTCCCGCCAGCGCCGCTTTGTCATTGCGCTACCCACCGCCGAGCAGCCGGACTTCGGCCAGGCCGGCCTCGTCGGGCACTGCGTCAATCTGCTCCCATTTCGCGTCGAACTGTGCGAGAACGAAGACTTCGCTGCCTTCCTCAAACGAGTGCAGCGCGATCTGCTCGCTGCCCACGAGCAAGGCAGTTTCACCATGGTCAGCCTGCTCCGCGAGCTACATCCGCCGGCGCCGATGCCCGGCATTTCTCCCATCGCCGCCGGCCTCACCAACGTCAAGAAATTCAGGCCGGCCGAATTGCCCCAATCCGGCTTTACGGTCGACTACCAGGCCAATCCCAAGGGTTATGAATCGTTCGAGTTCTATCTGAACGCGCTTGAGACCGGAGACGACCTCGAGTTCCACTGCCACTACGACATCAAGCTTTTCGAGGACATCACCATCCGCGAGTGGCTTGCCGCCCTGGTTTCCGTCTTCCAGGACGTCGCTGCCGACTCCTCGCGTGACGTACTCGAACTCGCAGCCATCAAGCGCGCCGACACGCCCGCGCCTCCCGATCTCGTCTACACGCAGTCCGCGCTCGAGGAAGGATCTCGCGAGACGCCGCGCGCCCACTCGGCATCGACTCCAAATCTCCCCGTGCAATCATGGGGGCGATCCACCATCTCCGGGCCGCAGCCAACCAGCGCGCTCGCCGAGCCCGAACTGTTGCGCGCCTTGCTTCTGCTCTGGGAGCGCGTGCTCGATGTCCGGGAGATCCATCCCGACGATGACTTCTTTGCGCTGGGGGGACACTCGGTCGCGGCCGCCGAACTCTTCGCGCTCATTCACCGCGAACTTGGTTGCTCCGCGCCTTTATCCATCCTCTACGACGCTTCTACGCCTTCGTCGCTGGCCAGCGCCCTGAGGGCGAATGCTCATGGCAAACACTGGGGATCGCTGGTGCCCATCAATCGCTCAGCCAATTCCGCCGATCTGGCCTCCACGCGCCCGCCGCTCTTTCTGGTTCATGCCGCCGAAGGCAACGTCCTGCTCTATCGTTCTCTCGCCGCCCATCTCGGGGCCGACCAACCAGTTTTCGGACTGCAGTCCGCCGGACTCGATGGCTGCACCCCCGTCGACGGCCGCTTTGAAAACGTTGCCAGCCGATACGTGGAGGAAATCCGTCAGATCCAACCGCACGGTCCCTACATGCTCGGCGGCTATTGCCTGGGAGGCACGCTGGCCCTCGAAATGGCCCAGCAGTTCCTGGCCTCGGGCGAGAAGGTCGGCATGGTCGCGCTCATCGAGATTTACAACATCTGCGCCATGCGTTGGCCGTTGCCCCTGCACCAGCGCTTGCTCAATCGCTGGCTCCTGAATCCTTATTTCCATGTAAGGAACATTGTTAGCGCCGAAGGCGACGGCAAACGCGCTTTCTTCATGGGGAAGTTGCGGGTCGAAATGTCACGCCTCAAAGACTCTTGGCGCTTCGGTTGGGCGCGTCTGCGGCGCGGCATTCAGTCGAGCGTTGCGCCCGGCGCTGCTCCTTCTGTCCGTCTCGCGGAAATCTACGAGAAGGCTTTCGATGAATACCGGGTCAAGCCTTATGCGGGCGAACTCACCGTATTCCTCGCCGATGATCATCTCGCCGGTTTCGACGCACCTCAGGGAGGCTGGGAAAAGGTCGCCCAGGGAGGGATCCGTTTCTTCCCACTCCCGATCGGCCCCCGTGCGAGCCTTGTCGAGCCTTATGTGGGCCAACTCGCGCATATTCTACGCAGTTGTCTCGATCACGCCATCGACAATTCCAAAATTGTTCTGCGCGAACCCATTCCGGGCTTCGTCAGAACGCACTAGACCATCTCTCCTTCTCACCCGTCGCGCCGCCTTCCAATGACCGAACTCCCCGCAAAGAAGACTGGGCCGTGCATCCCATCTGCCGGGAAGTTCACGCTCTCCGCGACAACCGGCTTGAGATTTCTCCGTCGACCGACGACAAATCTATGTCATTTGTTTTCGCAGTCATGCCGGCGATTGGACTCGCTCCTGCCTTGGGTTGTATAAGAAATCTGTCTGGCGATGCCCTCGGATTCAACCTCGTCCAACGTCTGGAGTCAAGGCCCCGATAAGTTCACGCTAGCCCGGGGACAGGTCCACATTTGGCGGCTTTCACTCGATCCGCATCCTGCGGGGCAAGATCAAGCTCTCCTGGCGCTGCTCGGAGGACACCGGTCTGCACTTTCCTCCGACGAAGTAGCGCGCGCATCGCGCTTCCACTTCGATACTGACCGCGCCCGCTTCGAATTGTGCCGCACGGCCCTCCGTTTTCTGCTGGGACGCTATCAATCGATTCCGCCTCGCGAGATTCGATTTACTTACTCCGCAGCCGGCAAGCCGGAGCTTGCAGCAGATCAGAATCCGCAAGCGCTGCGATTCAACGTTTCGCATTCGGACAATACGGCGCTCATCGCGATTGGCCTTCACGATGCTCTCGGCGTCGATATAGAGAAGATACGTCTTGATGTGAATGCCACCGAGCTTTCAGAACGCTTCTTTTCCGAGCGTGAACGCTCGGCTCTGCGATACTTGCCCGAAGCGGTGCGGATCACCGCTTTTTACGCTTGCTGGGCGCGAAAGGAATCGTTCCTGAAGGCGACTGGCGACGGGCTTGGTTTTCCGCTCTCCGCCTTCTCGGTTTCCGTGGATCCGGATCAGAAGCCCCACATCGAGGAGATAAATGGGGACGCCGCTTCCGCACAACATTGGACGCTCCTTGACCTGGATGCGGCACCCGGCTTTCGAGCGTCGGTTGCTATCGAATGCAACGGCGCTTCGATCGCGACTTTTGCCTTGTATGTGTAGACGTAGATTGGCGGATTACAGGCAAGGCTCGCCCGCGCGAGTGGATTGGCATAGACTGAGACCATGAACCCGCTGCGCGCCACACTCCTGTTTTTCGCGCTTTCGGTGGGGCTGTCGTGTCGCCCAGGAACCCCACACAGCGTCACGCTGACATGGCAGACGCCCAAGGCTTCAGAGGGGGCGTCGATCGTCGGCTACAACATCTATCGCTGGACGAGCAATGATTCCAGATCGGTGAAGATCGCCGGACGTATTTCAGGTCCGCCGTACGAGGATCACCAGGTGGTGAGCGGTCAGACCTACTTCTACGCCGTTACGGCGGTCGATCAATCAGGCCGGGAGAGCCGGCTTTCAGAAAATACGCAAGCGAAAGTTCCGTAGAGTCTTGAACTAATTGTTCGGGACCGTAACCTGCGCTATGTTCGAGTACCCACTTTCCTGGCTTTCGGCATCCACTGCCGTCACTGCATAGTCGTAAGTATCGCCCGAGGAAACTGTACTGTCGGTATAGGAGGTGGTCGTGGCGCCGGAGTAAATCTGCGTGTAACCGGGGTCGGTGGAGAGCTTGCGGTAGATGTTATAGCTGACGCCGCCGCTGGAGGGATTCCAGGCGAGGCCAACTGCATGAGACTGAGTCTGCCCCGTCCCGCTGGCCGTTTGCGCAGTGGGAGAGTTGGAAGCGTCGCCTGCGAATGTGATGCTGGCTTTGGCAGATCCGGAGGCGCTCGGAGTGAACGTCACAGTGAAACTTGCGGATTGGCCCGCGGGGATGGTCGCTGGCAACGTGATTCCGGACACAACGAACTCGCCGCTGCTGCTAGTGGCCGAAGAGACCGTAACGGGAGCGCCCGTTGCCGTCAGGGTCGCGCCAAGCGATGAAGCGGAACCCACAGCCACCGCTCCGAAGCTCAAACTGGCCGGAGAGATCGAGAGTTGCCCGGCGGCGGTGCCTGTCCCGGAGAGAGAGACGCTCAGGTTCGAGTTTGAGGCACTTGAAACAATCTTGATGTTTCCATTCGCCGAGCCGCTGCTCCCGGGGGTAAAAGTCGTCGTAAAGGTTACGCTCTCGCTGGGATTGAGGGTAGTGGGCAAGGTCAACCCACTCAGCGAGAACGCCGAATTCGTTACATTCGCTTGAGAAATGTCAACCGGTGAGCTCCCAGTGTTCGTCAAGGTCTCAAACAGGTCGGCGCTGTGGCCAACCTGAACGTTGCCGAACGAAAGGCTGGCTGGGTTCGGGCCGAGCGTGCCGGCCGCCACGCCCTTACCGGAAACTGGGATGCTCAAGCTTGAGTTCGAGCCGTCGGAGGTGATGACCACATCGCCGTTCACAGCGCCGGTGGTCGCGGGAGCGAATGTCACCGTAAACGAAGTGCTCTGACCGGCATTCAGGGTGATGGGCAGCGTAAGCCCGACGAGGCTGACGCCACTACCGGTCGCTGACGCGGCCGAGATGGTAACACCGGAGCCGCCGGTGTTGCTTAGCGTTTCCGTCTGACTGCTGGTCGTGCCGACTTGAATATTGCCGAAGGCAAAACTTGTGGGGTTCGCCGTCAGCGACCCCTCGGCCTGACCCATGCCGGAAAGGGAGGCACCGAGCGGAGAATTCGCGGCATCGGAAACAATCGCAATTGATCCACTCGCCGAGCCCGCCTTTGTGGGAGCGAAAACCGCCGAGAACGAGACGCTCTGGTTTGGCGATAAAGTTAAAGGCAGCGTCAATCCGCTAATTGAGAAACCAGAGCCACTCGCGCTGGCTCCGGAAACCGTGACAGAGGATGTCGAAGGATTCGATAGCGTTTCCTTGAGGGTTTTGCTGTTACCAACTGCTACCGAGCCAAACTCCAGGCTGCTATTGGAAACAGTGATATTACTTCCATTGCTGTTTGCCGGAGCGAGGCCCTGGCACCCCGTGAGGGCGAGTAGGCCTCCGGCGACGAGCAGGAAGGCGAGCCAAATTGGGCATACTTGGAAACGCTTCACTAATGTCCTCTTCGGGCAAGCGACCTATTGTACGGGAGGAATGCATGATCGCAAGCATTCCCGCCCAGAGATTGTAGTCTGAACGACTTTGCGCGCAAGGGCTAGATTTCGAAAGCGGGGCTGGACCTGACCACGTGGCCGAGGGTGTCTCAGGAATCCTCTAGTGTCGGCATTGGACTGGCGTGCTGTCAGGATTTCGGCCGGACTTGGTTGTTAATGCAACTCATTGATAATAGGCTCGTTATCTCAGTGTGGGGAGAATTGCCGACCAGAAAAAAGGCAGGCATTTGAACCTTGATCGCGAGAATTTGAGCGAGTGATTTACCTCGGCGCAGGGTTTAAAATCATGTAGACCATGAAACACTCTGGTACGGTCGCGTGGTTCGGGAGATTAAGATGCGATTTTGGCTCACATTGGCAGTAGCGGTTGCGGGCGTTAGTTTGTCTGGCGTTGCGGAGCAGGCTTCGCCGCCCGCCAAGGGCAAGCCTTCCTCTGAGTTCAAGGTGAAGGATCAGAGCAACCAGAGTGGGCCCCGATCAAGCGCTCCAGCGCTGAAGGCTAAGGGAGGCACCGCCTCTTCCGCAAAGAATCTGCAGGCTATCGAGCGGGAGACGCCTAAGGGAAATGCCCACGCAACGCAAAAGAAGGTGCCGGCTACGCTTCTGCAATCGAGAGGGAACAAGCCCAATCCGAAAATAAGTGTTAAGGGCAGCAACGGCGCGAAGAATACCGGTCTGGTCCACCAAGGCAAGAACCCTCTCGAGGGACGGTTGCGGCAAAAAGGCGGACATTGAGAATGTCTGAGGGGTTTACGGTCCAATCCCGCTGAAAGCTGTGCGAGGACAAGCAACGGTTGTCTGTTGGCGAATCTTCCAGAAAATTTTCAGCCGGCCATCCTTTCGCTCTATTATCTCCAAACAAATAAAGCCAATCGCGGTCTCGTCGAGTGAGCTTGCTTCCTGTAAGGGGTGCGCGGCTGGCATGGCAAACTACTCCAGATATCGTCGTAGCGATATACTCGCCGAGTCGCGTAGGTTGGCGCGAATGCACCGAGAAGCCCATTGTTTCGGGCCGCCGAGACGCAGTGAGTAGAAAGCATGAAAACGTTACGCAATGTCAGATTCCTGGCCGCCGCGCTCCTGTTCGTAATAGCGCTCGGCACGGCGGGATTCCATTACATCGAAGGATGGCCATGGTTCGACGGCTTCTACATGGTTATTACCACCCTGACCACCATCGGCTACCAGGAGGTCCACCCGCTCTCCCACGCCGGGCGTGTGTTCAACGTATTCATCATTCTGGGCGGAGTCTCTCTCCTGTTTCTGGCAATCGGTTCGCTGACGCAAGCTTTGTTAGAATTCGAGCTGCAGAGCTTCTTTGGAAGGCGGCGCATGGAGCGTGAGATCGGCCGTCTGACGGATCACTATATCCTGTGCGGTGCGGGACGCGTGGGTCGCAGTGTGGCTCGCGAACTCGCACGAAGGCCTGCTTCCTTTGTCATCATCGAAAACAACGAAACCAAAGCTCAGAAGTTTTCCGGAGAGAACTGGCTGGTGCTGATTGGCGATGCCACGCAGGAGCAGACGTTGCGCGAAGCTCGCATCGAGCATGCACGCGGTCTGGTTGCAGCCACGACGACCGACGCTACCAACCTGTATATTGTGCTGACTGCACGCAACTTGAACTCGAACCTCCGAATCATGGCGCGCGCCAGCGAGGAGGCGTCGGAGAAGCACTTGCTCAAAGCGGGCGCGGATTCGGTTGTTTCGCCCTATGTATTTGCCGGCCAGCGCATCGCGCAGTCGTTCCTGCGCCCCCATGTGGTCAGTTTTCTCGACGCTGCCACCACGCATCTCGGCATGGATCTTGAAATAGAAGAAGTGGCGATCAGCTCGCGGAGTGTGTTTGCCGGCAAGACCGTTGAGAGTTCCCGTATCCGCCAGGACCGCGGCGTGATCATTCTGGCCATCAAGCGCGACGCCGGAATGCACTTCAATCCTGCCCCGGACGCGCGCATTGAGGCAGGAGATTTCCTGATTGCCATGGGGGAACCGCGGCAGCTTCGTGATCTGGAGCTGACTGCAGGAACCCAGCCATGAAAATTGTCAGCGCGGCAGAAATGCGCGCGATCGATCAAGCCACGACGGAGCGTTTCGGCGTCCCTTCGCTGACACTGATGGAAAATGCCGGTTCGGCCGTTGCCCTCTTCATTGTCCGCGATTACCCACAAGCCGAGCGGATCGGCGTCGTGTGTGGCAAGGGCAACAACGGCGGGGACGGCTTTGTCACCGCACGCAAGCTGGCGGAGGCGGGCCGGGCTGCACGTGTTTTGCTGCTTTGCGAACCGGGAGAATTGCGCGGCGATGCGGCGGCAATGTATGACCGTCTCATGTCGAACCCCATGCCGTTCGCGCTCGCGAAAATACCGCCGCTGATTGTGCGAGATGTCGCGCAACTTGAGTCTGCCGATGCCGCGGAGATACTTGCTTCGGATCTGATTGTGGATGCCGTTCTCGGCACCGGTTTTCGCGCGCCGGTCAGTCCGCTTTACGCAGCCGCGATCGCCAGGATGAATGCGAGCGGCGCTCCGGTCGTTGGGGTGGATATTCCCTCGGGAGCGGATGCCGATGCAAGCGAGGGGATGCGGGGAATCGTTGCCCGAGCCGATGCCGTTGTGACCTTCACAGCGCCTCGCCCGGCGCATGTTTTTGCGGCATTAACCAATGGGCCCACGGTGGTTGTGCCGATCGGCTCTCCCGAGCAAGCGATAACTTCCACCTTGGGACTACACCTCAGCACGCCGGCAGACTTCGCTAGCATGCTCGCGCCGCGAGCGCGCGAATCGAACAAAGGCTCCTACGGGCATGTGCTGGTGATGGGCGGTGGCCTTGGCAAGGCGGGCGCGGCGGCGATGGCCGGGTTTTCTGCATTGCGGGCGGGCGCTGGGCTTTCGACCATTGCCACGCCAAAGTCTGTCCTGGCGACAGTCGCTGGTTTTCACGCTGAGGTAATGACGGCGCCGCTCCCCGAAACCGGCGAGGGAACGATCAGCATTCGTGCGGTAGAAACCGCGGCCGCACTTCTGGAAGGAAAAACAGTGGTTGCAATCGGGCCGGGCATCTCGCGCAACCGTGAGACGGCGGAATTCGTTCGGTCCGTGGTCAAGCCGGGAACGGTGCCAAACCGTTGCGCAATGGTTTTGGATGCCGATGGGCTTAATTCTCTGGAGGGAGTGGCTGATCAACTGAAAGGATCGGGGCGAAATATAGTTATTACGCCGCACCCCGGCGAAATGGCTCGCCTAACCGGATTGACCATCGCACAGATTCAAGCCAACCGGCTGGAAGTGGCGCGCAAATTCTCACGGGAACACGAAGTGATCGTCGTGCTGAAAGGACATCGCACGCTGACGGCGGCTCCTGACGGTACGGTATGGGTTAATACGACGGGCAATCCCGGCATGGCAACCGGAGGGACGGGAGATGTTCTGACGGGGATGATTGCCGGCTTGATCGCACAACATCCGCAGGATGTCTTCAAGGCAACGGCTCTGGCTGTTTACCTACACGGGCTCGCTGGTAACGTGGCGGCTTCCGCTTTAGGCGAGCGTTCGATGGTAGCAACCGACCTGGCGCGATTTATACCGCAAAGTTTCCTCCAGGCCGGGAGAGCCGAGACCGCCGAATTCCGGATTCCAGCCTGAACGTTTTTTCGTCTCGCCCGGTCTGGCGACGCTGCCCATCAACCCGAGCTTACTGGTGGCGGGCAGGAACGATCTTCAGCGAGGGACCGACCTGTCGAGAAAGGGAAGGAATCTGCTGCCGAGTTGCATGAGGCGGGCTTGAGCTGCATCGGCGGATTCACCTTTCTGCATGGGAGTCATCAAGCGAATCAGCGCGCTGTCGCTGCGATGCAAGCGGATGGAATCGGCGATCAGGTAGTACTTGGCCGAATACTCGCTTGCCACTTCGCGGCCGTGCGCCTGAAACCAATAGATAACGAGCTGGCGCTCGCCAGCCATGGAAATCACATAGCGATTGACTGGAAAAGAGGAACCGTCAGGGCGGGCGAGATCGATCACTTCCCGGCGAGTAGGAATCCATCCGGCGCCGGGAAGGCAGTGGCTGGGCGAGTGCGGAGTCTCGCCGAATCTCTGCGTCGGATAATAGGCGACGAACAGGTTGACGGAGGGCATTCGGTCGTTTACGTCCAGGTAGTTGCGCGCTAAGAACTCGCCTTGTCCCAGGATCTCACGAGTGTCCTCGTCGATTGGTTCGTCAACGGCTTTCCAGTTGTCGAACTGCTCGGGAATTGAATCGAGATCGGGAGGAGGCGACAATTCCTCCTGAGAACGAGCTTGGACGATGGCCACTACCAGCATAAGCGCGACAGTGATTCCGAAACGCCACGACCAAATCTGCGCAGGCGCGGATTCCGGCTGAGCGGCACTAACCGGTGACGCGGCCGGGGTAATCCGCTTATCTGGGGGAACGGGCTTCCAAAGGTTGATGACGCGATGCACGGTAAAGAACAGGGCTAACGCGACGACAAAGACCAACCATCCCTGGAACTCGTGAAAGAATCCCTGTGCCTTGTCGGGGCTCCAGAATTGCGCGATCAGCCCGGCGACGAAGATACGGAACGCGTTGGCAATTACCGCGATGGGGACGGCGAAGCAGGCGAGCAGAACGCGAGCCCAATTGCGATTCTCCATCAGGTACCCGTAGATAATTGCGAGTGTCACAAGTGAAAGCAGGAAGCGTATGCCGCTGCAGGCCTGGACGACGTCGAGGGAAGTGTGTGCAAGGTTGATAACGTTTCCTTCCCGGAGAACTGGGACGCCGATCGCTTGCAGGCACCACGTCGAGAGCTTTGCCGCCAGAATCTGGAGCGGAAAACTGAAATGCTGCAGGACGAGAGCCGGCAGCGGGATCATCAGAAAGGAGAATGCCCAAGGAAACAGCACGGCGCGAAACATAGGCCATCCGCGGAACAGAACAATCAGGCCGGCCAGCAGGACTAACAAGGACGCCCGCTCCGTGAACAATTCCACCCCGAGGTCTCCGAGGGTCAGCATGAGGAGCCCGAAGACGACAACCGGAAGCCCTGTCCAGGAAGGCGAATTCGGGACGGTTTTCAGGCGACGACGGTCTTGCCACAGGACAAAGAGCGCGAAAGCAGGAACGAAGACTCCGTGCTGGAAATTAGGGTCTTTCAGCCATTGCATGACCAGGCGGTAGAGAGTCGAATGGTAAAGCCAGACCAGAAGCAAAAGGAGAATCCACCCATTCGCGCGGGGCCAGAAGAATACTGCGCGGCCTTTCCGCGTTGCAGCCAACGGGGCTACCTCGATGGAATCCTGCATAAGACGTGCTTGTCCCTGAGCATATGCGAAAGGGGAGATTCTCGCAAAGGCGGCAATTTATCGCGCCGTCTCTGCGAATGTGGCTGCATTCGAGACCGCAGCAACTCTTGCGCTGATGGTTACGGTGCCGGGTGACGCGGGGAGCGTGTAGGTCTGGGTAGCCGTGCCTGTGCCATTGGTGTTCCCGGGATTGGAACTGCCGAAGCTCCCTCCGGCGCCGCCGTCGCTGAAGGTCACGGCTACTCCGGCAACAGGATTTCCATATTGGTCGGTAACCACGACACTCAGCGGTTGCTGAAGCGTGGTGCCACGTGGAGCAGACTGGTTGTTGCCACCACTTACGGCGATGGAAGCCGGCGATCCCGCCACGGAGTACTCTGGAAACTGCTTACGCAAGGCTCCCGCGCTGGCGGTGACCGTGACTGTACCCACACTCGTGGGTAGCTGAAGTGTTGTGCTCGCCCGACCCGCAGCGTCGGTAAGCAGCGTAGGCGGATTCGGGGTGTTGCCCTTGTTGCTCGAAAAGCTGATGCTTAGTCCGGGCACAGGATTTCCATATATATCCTTGGCCTGGGTTACGATTGGATTCGGCAGGACGCTACCGGCTGCCGCTGTTTGTTTAATTCCACCAGCTGAGATGAGCTTTGCGGCCGCCAGCGGTTGCGCCGTTGCGGTGGCGCTAACACTGCCATAATTGGAAGCCGATGCTGTCAATGTATATACGCCCGCCTTTTTCGGGAGAACATAAGTCGTAGAGACAACTCCATTGGAGTTTGTAATTGCCGAAGGTGGACTGAAGCTTCCACCTTTACCACTATCGCTGAAAGTTATAGTAACTCCAGCCTGTGGCTGGCCGGAGTACGGGTCGCTGGCCAGGACCTGGAGCGGGGTAGGCAGGGTACTGGTTACGGATCCTGTCTGATTATTTCCACCGGAGAGACCAAGTGCATGGAATAGTCCGTACGCTTCCAGGCTATTCTGCGTGGCAATGTATACCCTCCCATTGGCAACAGTCTGGGTTGCGAAATGAGCCAGGGCAGGCAGTTTGTCGCGTGAGACAACCTGCTTGGAGGTATAGAGCAGCTGCAAGGAAACCGCATCGAAGGCCTCTAACAGGCTCCCACTCAGTACCCACACAATCCCGTTCGTATTTCCGTTAGCCGATATCGACGGCGAGTGCGCCCCGATCAGCCGCTGTGTGCTTTGCGCGAACGGGGTCAAAAGACCGTTGGAAACCTGCAGGACCTGTAGGGGGGCGCCGTCGGGCCCAAAATAAAGGAGGCCGTTCCAGTAGGCGGGGGAACACATGAGTTCTCCGCCGTGAGTAAGCTGGATTTCCTGAATGGCACTGTCCTGGCCGCCCGCAATGTATTGACCCATATTGTCGCGATCAAGGACATACACGATGGCCTGCTTGCCGCTTGCAATCAGCTCGTGCGGATAAAGGCCCTGCTGATCGGGCAGGGATATCGGGCCCACCGAGCTGATATCCAGATCATGGTCATTGAGGTAGGCGACTGTCCAGGGCGTAAAGTAGTCAGCGGGCTGGTCGGGTTCGTTCTGCGGCAACCAGGGCGGCGCCGTCAACTTCAGAATGCTGTTGCTGTAACTCTGGCCGCCGTCCCATACGTCGTAGTTGCCGCTCTCGGCCGTTGCCACGAAGATATTGCCCGCTTCATCGGCGGCGATCCCATTCCCTGTTTGCCAGATCGAAGTCAGGCCGTGGTCGGGCGAAGTATTGAAGGCCCCTAGCTGTTGCAGGCCCGAGGTACTATATGCGAGCAGCCAGCCGGTATTGCCGTCGTTGCACCCATTCGATCCGAAACCAAGGTAGAGGACGCCATTGAGCAGTAACATGCCGGGCCGATTCTTCTGGTGCAAGCTGTTGAATTTAGCCACGTGCCCGGCCTTACTTACGCTTGTCGCGGTGATTTGTACCGGACTGCCGATGCTGGACTGCTCGCTGCCGGTCGTGATATCGAGCGCATGCAAGTAGTGGGCGACGGTCCCGTTGACAACCGTTTTCGCCACCAGATACATAGTGCTGTTCGACGGGTTAATCACCGGCGTTCCGACAATACCTTCCTGATTGAATCCATCCATGCCACTGCAGGGCAATTCAGACCCACTCGCCGGCGCGCCGCCGCTCGTCATGCTGACGTGCCATAGCTGCGCGCCATTCTCCGCGTCAAACGCATACACGGAGTCTGCCTGGGTCACGACATACACAACGTTGTGCACACCTTGTCCGGGAATCGAAACATTCGGCACATAAAGAGGTTGGGCCAGAGATTGGTAGTCGATGGGTGCGCTGAAAAGACGGCCGAAATTATTGCTATTAACATTGAGGGGTGTCAGCAGAGTCTCGTTTGTGTTCGCTCCGGAACGGAAGTTATCGCCGCGGCTGGTTGCCACCGGGGCCTGAGCCCAAGTCAAGCAGGGCAACGAAAACATGAGCAGGAAGAGCGCTGCTTTAAGAACCAGAGGAAGCGAAAGCCGGTTCCATCTTGCGCGCAAGCCGGTTTGGGTCGTGCGCAAAGCGACGAAAAAAAGCTGAATAGCCATCGTTTCTCCCCAAAACCAGATCGTCTCCGCAAACGCCCACGCCGAGAATGATGCCGTCTGCACATGCCACAAAGCCGGATACGGTGGAGTGCAGGTCCGACGATGGCCTATGCACGTTGTTGTACACTGTAAGCCCTTTTGTCACAATCCCAAGAACAGGGTAGACATGCAAGGCGTTGCACACTAAGTCAACAATTTTCGCATTTGACGAGACCCTGATTTCGGAGGGTCCAGGCCAGTTTTTGCCCGTTTTTTCGAGGCCACGCCCGTTGAGCACTGGCATTCTGTTGTGAGGGAGAGCAAATGAAGCAGCCAGCGGCGAGGCGGAATCAATCGTTGACACCACTTCGGTGCTACGGAATAATATGCGTCGAAAGGCCTGCCCCGCCGAGGATCAATCAGGCATGTCTAGCGTTACCAAACCCTATCTTTCTCGCCTTGGCGAGACGGAGGCGCCCTTGGAGTATCCAGTTGTCGTCCGCCAATCCTGGCTGACGGGCGCGAATGTGCTCTTGTTGCTGGTCCTGGTGTTGGTTATCGCAATCGTTACCCGTGGGCTTTCCAAGGGCGAGTTTGACTACAACGTGGATGAGTCGCAGCATGCCGCCAGCGGCATATTTTTTGCTTCGCTGGTGAAGGATCTCCCCATTGCTCATCCCGTGCACTACACGTACGCATATTACGCGCAGTACCCGGCCCTGAGTGGTGTTATTCATTGGCCGCCGCTTTTCTACCTGACGGAAGGTTTGATGTTCCGCCTGTTCGGAGCATCGGTGGTTACCGCTCGCCTAACGATATTGCTGTTTTCGCTGATTGCGTGCACATTCTGGTTCCGGCTGATTAACAACATCCAAGGAAAATGGGCCGCGCTGGTGACAACGGCGGTTTTTGCCCTGGTCCCGTCAGTCTTACTGTTCGAAAAAGCCGTGATGCTCGAAATACCATGTCTGGCAATGTCGATTGCGGCTTTGTATTTCTGGTACGACTATTTGACGACAGAGCGGATTTCCGCGTTGTACTGGTTCGCCTTGCTGGGGGGCGGAGCCTTGCTGGTGAAGCAAAACGCGGTGTTTCTGATCCCAGTTTGTTCTCTCAGCGCTATTTTGCTTGGTAAGTGGAGATTGTTCCTGAATCGCCAGGTTCTTGGGCCACTGGCGGTGTTGACTATCCTCATCGCGCCGTTTTACACCGCGGTGGCCGTACTCCATTGGAACACGATCGCCATGGACCTGACCGGCCGCGGGATGCCCGCCCTGCCCGAAACCGCACGAGCAGGCCATGTTTCGAGTTTGCTGTTCTACATCAAGGCGCTTCCGGGGCAATTGAGCTGGCCTTTGCTGCTGCTTGCCGTGTTCGGAATTTTGAGCAGCCGTTGGTGGAGCGAACGTGCGGCATCAATATTCATGGGGAGCTGGATTCTGGGTTGCTACGCGACATTCACCGCAATTTCGCACAAGGAGCCTCGCTACGTGTTGGCGTGGATACCCCCCCTGATTTATTTCGCGGTGGGCCCGCTGATGGCGAAATGGCGACTGCCGGCGGTGCAAACGGTGGCGAGGGCGGGAGCAGCGGTATTGGTCCTCTACGGCGCAGGCGTGGGTTGGCGATATGAACGCCCATCTCTTTCGGGGTATGAGCCCGTCGCTCACAAAATCGTCGAGACCAGCAAATCGGGGGTAATTCTGTTCGAGGCTCGATTGCCCGCTAACTTCATCTTTTTTCTGCGGAACCTGGATTCTGACCGGCGCTTCATGGTGCTTAGAAAGGCTTTGTGGTCCGCGCGGATAAAGAACAGCGGGGGCGTGGAGGAGTACGCCAAGACTCCGGACGATGTGCGGGCCGTCATCCAGGGTAATGGAGTAAAGTTCGTCGTGACTTCCGATCAGCCGCCGCGAAATCAGGCAGAAACCAGCCTTCGCGACGTTCTTCAGAACGATTCCCAGTACGAGCTTGTCGAGACGTTCCCAGTTGAAAACAGCGGACCCGGGTGGAAGACTATGCAGTTGCTGTTGTATCGCAACCGGCTCGCGGCTCCTCCGACCAGCCAGCTCCTGCACATTCGAATGATGACCCTTTCCCACGATATAGTGCTTCCCTGGAGCGAGTTTAGGCAGGTCTGGTAAAACGGCCGGGAGCAGGCCTTGGCCATCCGAGAGCGTCAACGCAGGGAATTTTGATGGAAAGAAGCTCCCAGGAGGGAGTGGCGAATATGGGAAAAAGTTTTCCCATTTGTGCGGGCTGTGGTAATGTAAAGGTCATCCCGTTGACGAGCTCTCGGCGTAAGTTTTTGAAAAATAAGGTCGTACACTACTGTGAGCCGCCATTTATTCCTTCAGGGTTGGCCACTTGTGTGCTTCAGACGGTGTAACCCTTGCCCGAGTAGCGCCCCCTCCGCCTCGGAATGGATTTAGCATGGATCGTCATAATACTCAAAGAACATCACCCGATACGACTGCGTCCAATGGCCGGGCGAGGGTATGGGTGGAGAGCGTGAGTCCGGGCATGCGCACGGTGGAGGCTGTGCTGCGGGAACTGTCACAGAACGAGGTTCCCGTGCTAGTCGAGGCCGAACACGGAGCGGGCAAGGCAGCTGCGGCTGCGCGCATTCACAGTCTTTCGCGGCGCAGCCAGGAGCCCTTCCAAGTCCTTCTGGGGCGGGACACCGGCGAGAGCGCTCTGGCTGCCTGCCAGGAACAAGGCGGCACCCTTTATCTTCAGGAGGTGGGAGAACTCTCGCCGGAGGCTCAGCGGGAAGTGCTTCGCCAAATTGGTTTGGGTGACACGGAACGAAATCATGCGCCCCGCTACATTTGCGGGACTTCGTGCGAACTGGAGCCGGAGGTGCGATCCGGAAGAGTGCATGAGGACCTTTATTACCGGATCAGCGGAGTTTGTTTACGATTGCCTCCCCTGCGCCAGCGAAAGGAAGACATCCCGGGACTGCGGGACTGGTTTTTCTCCACCTTCGCAGAGGACTTCGGTCAACCTGTGCGCCCGCTGAGTGCCGAAACGCAAAGTTTCTTCTTGGAGTATCACTGGCCCGGCAACATTCGCGAATTGAAAGAAGCCACGCGGGCAATCGCCGCACTTGGCGATGAAGATCTGGCGATGGGTGGACTGCGTTCTCTGTTGCGAAGACCGGAGGCCGCAAACGGGGAGAAAATTTCCCTGAAAGATGCTGCGCGGGCGGCCTCGCGCGAAGCTGAACGGGAACTGATTCTGCAAGTGCTGACGCGGACGCGGTGGAACCGGCGGCGCGCTGCCGAGGAGTTGAAAATCAGCTACAAGGCACTGCTCTATAAGCTGAAACAGATCGGGTATGAAGGATACGGCGCTCAATGATATCCCAGCGAGTTGAAGGAAAACGCAGAACGAACGAGGAGACGATATGAGACTCAAATGGAAAGCCGCGGCCGGTGCGGTGCTACTGGCCAGCGGCCTGGCGTTGGCGCAGGACGCAGCGCCACCGCCGGCCACGACCGCACCAGCGCCATCGGCTGCGCCTGACAAGAACGCCGGTGTCGTTGTAGCCGGGCCCGATTATCAGATTGGACCTGAGGATGGACTCAGCATCAACGTGTGGAAAGAAGCTGATCTGACGGCCAGTTTACCGGTTCGTCCGGACGGAAAGATTTCGCTCCCACTCCTCGGAGATGTGCAGGCAGCGGGCCTGACTCCGATAGAACTGGGCGAAACGATCACGGAAAAACTGAGGAAGTTCGTGGCTGACCCGCGCGTCACAGTTGTGGTTACCGCCATCAACAGCAAGCGGATTTACATGGTAGGTGAAGTGATGCACAGCGGCGGATTGCCCATGCTGCCGCACATGACGGTCTTGCAGGCGTTATCCACGGCCGGTTTGAACCAGTTCGCGAATACGAAAAAAATCTACGTTTTGCGTTCGCAAAACGGCAAGCAGGAGAAGCTTCCAGTCAACTATCGCAAACTGGTTAAAGGGGAAGCGATGGAGCAGAACTACGTGCTGCAGCCGGGAGACACGATTGTCGTTCCGTAAGGGGAGAGTTGGGTAAGGCACTATGAAGCAAAAACTAGGAGCAATTCGGTTGGGCCTGTTGATGGCGGCTCTGGGAGCGTGTGCCGCGGCTCAGGATAAGGAGCAGCAGGGTGTGGCCCCAGCGCCCGCTTTCGGTCAGACAGCGCCAGTGCTGAATCCGGAAAATCCCCCTCTTTCGGGACTGGACGAACCCGGACTGGAGTTGAAGACCGCGTCCCGGAGCTTTATTTCACCGGCAGTCGTGGTGAGCGAAACGGCTGACAGCAACGAGAACAATCAGCTTGGAGCGTCGGCCGTACGTCCGGTCGAGCACCTGATCGGCGCGCTCGACTTGCAAAAATTCTGGCCCAAGAGCGATCTCCTGCTTGAGTATCTGGGCGGGGGAGCTTTCCAAACGGACCCCACGTATGACGTCAAACAACTCCAGGCTCTCGGATTTGAAGGTATCACGCGCTGGCGCACCGGACGGCTGGAAGTACGGGATGCTGTGAACTACATTCCGGACGGTTCTTTCGATACGGGTTCGGGGGGTGGACTTCCAGGGCTTGGCATTGCGTTGGGGGGTATGGGCACGGGCGAGGCCGGAGGAGGCCTGCCCGGAACCCTGAGGCTGAACGACGCCAGCGGCGAGGCCGTCGGACAGATCCCGCGGCTATCGAATACAGCTATCGCATCCGCAGTTCAGGCTATTACACCTCGCTCCGCTTTTACGTTGCTAGGAGCCTTTGGGGACGCGCATTTTTTCCACAATAGCGCAGGCTTGCTTAACAGTGACGAAACCACCATCGAAGGTGGGTACAGCCACCTGCTCTCGCGACGCGATCAGATTGCCGGTGTTTTCGCGTTTCAGCTATTCCGGTTCCCGTATGTCGGTGGCGGCGAGATCTATAACGATATTTTTAATCTGCGCTGGAGTCATACGATCACCGGGAGAATGCAACTGATTGTCGGAGCCGGGCCGCAGTACACGGATTTGAGGTTCGGAGGCGGTTCTCCAGAGTGGTCGGTCAGCGGGCGCGCGATTTTGCGTTACCGTTTCGAGCATTCATCTTTGGCTGCGAGCTACGAGAAGTTCACTTCAGCGGGATCCGGATTTTTTCCGGGTGCGAATACTCAGGCGGCCCAATTGGCATACCGGAGAAGTCTGAGGCGGACTCTCAATCTCTCGGTTGCCGCGGGTTACTCGCACAGCAAGCGCCTCGACTCCGCAGCGTTTGCACCGACCCCCGCGACCAGTTACAACACGGGGACAATCGGGGGCATTTTGCGGAAACACATGGGGCGAACTTACGACATATTCGCTGCTTACAGTTTCAGCGAAACAGAATTCAACGTGCCGCTCGGGGCGACCTGTGCCAGCGCGATCGGATGCGGCAAGATAGGACAACGGCACGCGGGGACCATCGGGGTGGAGTGGCATCCCGCAGCGACTCGCATCGAATAATTTTCCGGGCTGCCATAAGGCAGCCGGACTGGTGGAGAAGAAGCATGATTGAGAATCGCGAACTGTCGATCGAAGATTATCTGGCGATGGTGCGGCGCCGGCTGAAAATTATCCTGGTGCCGCTTCTGGTCGCGCCGATCGCGGGCTTCCTGGTTTCGTACATATTCCCGCCACGATATACATCGCAATCGATGATTCTGGTGGAAGGGCAGAAGGTGCCGACCAACTACGTCGCGCCCGATATCACCTCCGACTTCACCCAACGCATCGCCTCGCTGCAGCAGCAGATGCTCAGTGGCAGCCGCCTGCGGCCGGTGATCCAGAGTCTCGGCCTGGTGAAAGCGGGAGAGGAAGGCAAGTTGATGGAGGACATCCGGTCAAATATGACCGTCACTCCCGTGATCACTTCGATGGCGGCGGCCGCGGCAGCGCTTCCTGGCGGAAAGAAAAGGCCCATATCACCGACGGACGAGTCGATGCCGGGATTCTATATCGGCTATACGAACCGAGATCCGGCCCGCGCACAGAAGATCTGCAGCGCCCTCACCTCGCTCATGGTGGATGAGAACCTGCGCTCGCGCGCGGATATCGCAAAGACAACGACCGATTTTCTGACGCGGCAGGTGGATGATGCCAAGCGCGCCATCGACGACCAGGACGCGAAACTGGCCGCCTTCAAGAAGCAGTATCTTGGGCAGTTGCCCGGGGATGTGGACACGAATATGCGGATGTTGGCTTCGCTCAACACGCAACTCGATGCCACGACCCAAACTCTAAATCGCGCCCAGCAAGACAAAAGCTATGCCGAAAGCATGCTGGCGCAACAGGTAGCTTCCTGGAAGGCATCGCAATCGTCCACGAATCCACAGACGCTGGAGCAGCAGTTGACCTTGTTGCAGTCCCAGTTGATTCAATTGCAGGCGCGCTACACCGATGATCATCCCGACGTGATCAAGACCAAGTCAGACATTAAGAAAGTGCAAGCGCGGCTCGACGAAGTCAACAAGCAGATGAATAGCGCAGCGGCGACACCGGGCGATTCGGGCGCCACTGGGGATGAATCTCCTGAGATTCGACAGCTCCGGCTCCAGGTTCATCAGTATAAGCAGGTGATCGATCAATCGACTTCAGATCAAAAGAAGTTGCAGGCGCAGATCAACGTGTACCAGGCCCGGACGGCCATGAGTCCGGCGATTGAAGAGCAATACCGCGAGTTGACGCGCGATTATGACAATGCGCAAACCTTTTATCGCGAACTGCTGGCAAAAAAGAGCTCGGCGGAAATGGCCAACAACATGGAGACCGAGCAACAAGGCGAGCAGATGGTGATCCTGACGCCTGCCGGACTGCCCGCGGACCCCAGTTTCCCGGTTCGGCCGATTATGGCGGCAGGTGGTTTGGGCGTTGGGCTCGGACTCGGGGTGCTGATTGCCATGTTTCTGGAATTCAGCGACCGATCGATTCGTACGGAAAAGGACATTGCGGCGGCTATGGACCTTCCCATGCTGATTTCGGTGCCTTGGCTGGGCGGGGAGGAGGACGAGGCGGTATTGAGCGGCAACGGGCGGCGACGTTTCTGGGGGCGTGGAAGTCCCCCCGCGACAGATCGGGAAAAAGTCGAGGTGTAAGAGCGACATATGTATAAGCAATTTTTTGGACTGCGGGCAAACCCGTTCAATGTCAATCCGGATCCGCGGTATCTGTTCCTGACGCGGCACACGGAGGAGGCCCTCGCGTGCCTCACCTACGGCATTCAGAGCCGCAAGGGTTTTGTGCTGCTGACCGGCGAAGTTGGAACGGGCAAGACGACCCTGATCAATAAGCTCATGGAGTGGTTGCGGGTGCAGCAGGTGGCGACAGCCTTCGTATTCAACCCACGCATGGATGTGACGCAACTTCTCGAGTACATGATGTCGGATTTCGGGATACCGAGCGAGTCCACGTCGAAGAGCCAGATGCTGCAGCGCCTTTATAGCTGGCTCCTGGATCGGTACCGCGCAGGCGAAACGGCGGTACTCGTGATTGACGAAGGCCAGAATCTTTCCGATGAAGTGCTGGAAGAAATCCGCATGCTAACCAACCTGGAGACTTTTACAGAGAAACTTCTGCAAATTGTGCTGGTTGGGCAGCCCGAACTGGAGCAGCGTCTGAAACAGCCGCAACTGCGCCAGTTGCGCCAAAGGCTGACGCTGCGAGCGAAAACACACGCCTTCAATCTGGAAGAGACGGAGTGTTACATCGTACAGCGCCTGAGAATTGCGGGATCCAATGGCGAAGCGATCTTCGACCGCGAGGCGGCGACCGCCATTTTCCGTTACTCGTCCGGAATTCCGCGGGTGATCAATCTGCTGTGCGAGCATTGCCTGGTCAGCGCGTTTGTGGACCAGAAAAAAACAGTCACGCCGGACATTGTGGAGTCGGTGGCCAGAGACTTCGACTTGGCGGATGGGGTTGCGGCTGCGATGACACCGCCCCCACCAGCGGAAGCGCAGAAATTTGATCTCGTCGAAGCTTTGCGCACTTTGGCGACACTCGCCGATAAGCTACGGCAGTCCGAACAGCAGGATCTCGGGAAGGGAAGGAAACTATGAGTCGCATCCATGACGCATTAAAGCGGGCCGAAGAGGAAAGGGCGGCCTCGATGGGCACGCATGTCGAGCCTTCACTCCAGCCACCCGGGGCGCCGCCTGTGGAAATGCCGAATCTGCAGTCCGGGGCCTCGGCGATGCCCACAACTCCGGGGGCCAACTTCGAAGCATTGTTGGCCCGTTGCCCGCAAGCCGAGTGGAAACCGGATGCAGGCCACATGTTGTTTTTTCAGGATGACGAAACCCGCATCGGAACCGAGGAGTTCCGCACGCTGCGCTCGCGCCTCTATCAGATTCGCGAGAAAATGCCGCTCAAGCGTTTGCTTATCACCAGCGCCATGCCGCGGGAGGGAAAGTCGTTTGTCGCTTCGAATCTCGCGCAGGTACTGGTGCGGCAACACGGAAGACGCGCCTTGCTCATCGATGGCGATCTGCGCAATCCCGGCCTGCACAGCAATTTTGGAGTACCGCTAACGCCGGGCCTGTCGGATTACCTGTCGGGCGAATGCGACGAGTTTGCCATCATGCAACGGGGACCGATGGAGAGCCTCTTTTTTGTTCCCGCGGGCCGGGTGGTACCCAGTGCTCCCGAGTTACTCGCCAATGGGCGCCTCAAGCTCTTCCTGCAGCGTGTTGAGCCGCTCTTCGATTGGATCATTATTGACTCCTCTCCAGTCATCCCTGTCTCGGATCCCACCCTGATTGTGGGCATCTGCGACGGCGTGCTGATGGTGGTGCGCTCCGAGGTGACGTCGGCGGATCTGGCTAAGCGTGCGCGAGAGGAATTTCCCGACAAGCTTCTGTTAGGAGTGGTGCTCAATGGCACGGTGGGGAAACACGCACAGGCCAGGTACTACTATGGCGAGGCCATGAGTCCATATGTGAGCCCGTACCTGAAGTAACCCGAGGCGCTCGTGATCCGGCTCTTCAATGTCTATTACCCGGTTCGTACTCTGATTTTACTCATCGGAGAAGCCCTGATCGTTGGGACATCTCTCCTTTTGGGAGTCATGTATGCGAACTGGGAGGACAGCTACTTGGTGCTGGTGTACGAGCACGGGTACGTCAAGATCATTGCGCTGACGCTCCTGGTTTTGCTGGGCTCGCACTGGTTTGACCTCTACGATACGGCGCGTCTTCCCACCAAAGGAGAACTATATTTCCGGTTGTTGATGGTACCGGCAGTGCTGGCGTTCGTGCTGGCCGCAGTCTCCTATTTCCGTCCTCAGTACGCCCTGGGCTATGGATCGACGGAAGTGGGCTTGGTCATTCTGGTGGTGGCGTTGCTCGGATGGCGTCTGGCTTTCACCTGGCTGCTTCAGTTGCCAATCCTGATCGAGCGCGTCTACGTCCTGGGCGCCGGCGAACACGCGCAACGATTGGTGGCCGGGCTCCGCAACAATCCGGAGATCGGGGTCGAAGTGGCGGGCTGGACGGGCAAGATCGACGGACCGGTAACCAGGGAGTCGACAGCGGCTCATTTGCGTGAGGTGGTCGGCAGGGAAAAAGTTCACCGCGTGATTGTCGCAATGCCGGATCGCCGGGGCACCATTCCGATGCAGTTGTTGCTCGAACTGCGCATGCAGGGAGTAAAGGTCGAAGAGGCAACTTCCTGGCTGGAAAAAATTTCCGGCAGAATCGAACTTGAACATCTCAATGAAAGCTGGATCGTCTTTGGAGATGGTTTCCGGCGAAACGCGCTCTTCCGCTTTTCGCGGCGCGTCGTTTCATTCGTAATCTCGCTGGTAGGCCTGATTCTTTCGCTCCCGGTGATCCCTTTTGTCGTGCTCGCCATCAAGCTCGATTCCGAAGGACCGGTCTTCTACACACAAGCGCGCGTTGGGAAGGGCGGGCGAGTTTTCAACGTCGTTAAGTTCCGCACCATGCGTCAAGACGCCGAGGCAATCGGGGGGCCGCAGTGGGCGGGCGACAAAGATCCTCGAGTCACGCGCATCGGCAGATTCCTGCGAACGTCCCGGCTGGACGAAATTCCGCAGCTGTGGTGCGTTCTCAAGGGCGATATGGCGTTCGTTGGACCGCGGCCGGAGCGGCCTGAGTTTGTGGAATGGCTTTCGAAGGAGATTCCCTATTACCGCGTGCGCCATCTTATGCGGCCGGGAGTGACCGGATGGGCGCAAGTGAAATACAAGTATGGCAGCACGGTCGCAGACGCACGGGAAAAGCTGCAGTATGACCTGTTCTATATGAAAAACGTCTCGCTGGGGATGGATCTGCTGATTATCTTCATGACCATCAAGACGGTCCTCTTGAGAAGAGGCGCGCAGTAACAGAGTCCTCTGCGGACACGTGGAGTGTCAGCTAGGTGCGATCGTGGGGCGCCTACCGCAGCGTCTCGACGATGGTCTTGCTCATCTCCGGCTCCTCATGCGGTTCACCCTCCAGGCACACGCGATGCCAGAGTTCCAGGTTCAGCAATCGCCAAATGCGATCATAGTTGTCACGATGCTTGGCGCGGTGCTCATCGAAGAGCGTCTCGATAGCCTGGCGGCGAAAGTATCCGCGCTCCAGGCTGCGGGGCTCAACAAGCATGCTGCGGATGGTCTCGAGCCGAGGACCCGCCAGCCAACCACTCCAGGGCGTGGGGAAGCCAAGCTTGGGCCGGTAGATAATCTCGTGCGGGAGCAGGTCTTCGAGAGCTTTCTTCAGGACGCGCTTTCCCGCCAGTCCGTGAATCTGCACCTCGCGTGGAATCCTGGTCGCGAATTCAACCAGGACATGATCGAGAAAAGGCACCCGACTCTCGATGGAGGCCGCCATGCTCATGTTGTCCTGCTTCATGAGGAGTTCGACCAGGTAGGTCTTGATATCGGTGTAGAGCAGGCGCTGGAGCATGGCGCCGCCGGCCTGTGTTGCCGACCGCTCCCAGTAGCCGAGCACATTTGTATAGGCCGATGCAGGAGAAAAATCGGCGGCGAATTCGCCGGTTAGCAGGGTGCTCTGCCCAGCCGCGCTGAACGCGGAAAAGAAATTATCAAAGTAGAATGAGTCCCACGCCGCACCATCTTTGCCGATAAATGTATGTTCGAGTTTGCGACGAAGGGTCGCTCCGAGCAGCGCTGAGTCCGAGACTATGTCACGCAGCGCCCGCCGGAGTTGACTCGGTGTAAGGCTGCGATAGATGTTGTCCATCGCCGCATTTTTCAGTGTGAAGGCGTAACGCGTATAACCTGCCAACGTTTCGTCGCTGCCCTCGCCGGTAAGAACAACCGTCACGCGTTCGCGCGCCAGTCTGGCTACGAAATAGAGAGCGATACTCGACGGCCAGGCGACCGGCTCGTCTTCGTGCCAAAGGAGATGCGGGAGCGCCGCGAAGAAATCATCCTCGCTGACCAACACTTC
>Ga0335080_10000144_pt1 | contig 62058 bp, 56 predicted proteins | sample Lox_Sample_34_FD_206720 | JGI IMG/M metagenome (GOLD analysis project Ga0335080, IMG submission 206720) | Soil microbial communities from Loxahatchee National Wildlife Refuge, Florida, United States - Lox_Sample_3.4 | ecosystem: Environmental > Terrestrial > Soil > Wetlands | place: USA... | reverse complement strand
CACGGCTGGCCGACCGCCCGGAGGTACACTTCGAGTTCAGACCGCCCTACGGTAAGCAGCGGCCGAACAATCGCGCCATCGGGAGATGGACCCGCTGCAACCGAAAGGCGGGGATAGATTCCAGCCAGGCCACGGCTTCCCGCGCCCCGGACCAGCTTCAGCAAGACGGTCTCTGCCTGGTCGTCCAAGGTGTGGGCCGTGGCAACCCGGTTCAAGATCCCTTGTGACAGCAAATTGCGGAAGAACGTATAGCGCAGCTCCCTGGCGGCAGCTTCGAGGCTGGACCCTGTCTGGTCGGCATGGGCAGTCGTATCTGCGCTCTGCACGTGTAGCGGCAACCTGTGGTGTTGGGCGAGCTGTGCAACAAAACCCTGGTCCGCATCGGCGTCGGCTCCACGCAGCCTGTGGTTGAAGTGCACGGTGGACAAGACGATACCGAGCTCTTTTCGCAACTCGAGCAGAAGGCGCAACAGCGCGACCGAATCGGCTCCGCCCGAGACTGCGACACCCAGCCGATCTCCGGCGTGCAGGAGCGAATGCCTGGCAATGGATTCGCGCACGGATTGGAGAATCGTTGGCACGAGAACATAGTAATCCACGGCATAAAGGAGAAATCACTGGGCTTCCGGAGGGGGCGGGGCTGCAGGCTCTTACCCAGAAAGCGGGCCCCGGCGCACAGTTCTTACACCGTTCTGACAATTCAAGGCACGGGTGAGGCTAACTTGAACGGAATCGCTCCCCCGTCGGGGGAAGCCGTGGTCGAGCGCCTCCTCGAAGTAGAAATTGTCGGAAGCGGCGAATCCACCACGGACAGTCACTGCGACATCAGGCGATTGACTTCTGCGTGGGCCGGGGCGTCCTCAAGATTGTTGTAGGTACCAGCGGTTTTTATCTCTTCCGCGATTCTTTGCAACAAGCCCAGAGTCGCACGCATGGGGCTTGATCCGAGACTGACGCGCGCTACGCCCATTTGCTTAAGTTCGGGAATGGAGGGCGCGCCTGGCCCGGCCAGAATATTGACCGGGCACTTCAGTTCCTGCACCAGGCGACGGATGGTATCGGCATCACGCAGGCCGGGAACAAATACGCAGTCGGCGCCCGCATCGCGATATGCCAACAGACGCCTCAAGGTCTCCGAGTAACGCAGTTCCGGGGCGCCTACTTCCGCCAGATAGACGTCGGTTCGGGCGTTGAGCACCAGCAACACGCTGGATTGCAGGGCGGCTTCCCGGATGGCGCGGATCTTCTCCAGTTGGAGGTTCAGGCTGACCAGAGGATGCTCGGGGTTACCCGTCCAGTCCTCCAGGTTCATACCGACGGCTCCCGCCTCGATGACCAGTCGAGCCGTTTCAGCGGCATCCTCCGGGCGGTCGCCGTAGGCGGCTTCAATATCGGCGGTGACAGGGACTCTGACTGAGCGGGCAATACGCGCGACTCGGGCCAGCATTTCTTCGCGGGAAATTTTTTGGCCGTCGGGATAGCCCAGCGAAAAGGCAATTCCCGCGCTGGTAGTGGCTAAGGCGGGAAAACCGGCTTCTTCCACGATGCGAGCGCTGGCTACGTCCCAAATGTTGGCCAGCACCAGAGGTTCTCCAGTGTGGTGAAGCTCTCGGAATGCGTTAGCCTTCTGGCGGCGCAGCTCTGACATGGCGATTGATTGAGGGCCGTCTCTTTAACCGGAGGACTTGGTTTTCATTTTGTCCAAGAATCTGCCCATGCTCACGACGGTGCGACCCACTGTGCCGCTGCCGATTTCCGTGGAGTCAGTCCGCGCGGTCACGCGAACAGTGTAAAACTTGCCATCAAATGCTTCCAACACAGCCTCTGCGACGATGTTTGCACCCGGGCTGCAGGCGGCGCGGTGCTCGATATGGATGGCGGTGCCGACGGTAATCTCGTCTCCTTCGCAATAGGGCTGCAAAGCGTGAAAAGCCGCGGTTTCCATCAGGCGAATCATGTCGGGTGTGGAATAGACGGGAGGAAGTTCAGGATGGTGAGCCGTTAGCGTGTGCTTGAACTCGACGGTTTCTTCCGCCGTGGCGCGCGCACCGATAGGGATTTCTCTGGCCATGCGCTTCCAAAAGAACAGGAGCCGATGATTCTACCGAATCACCGGCTCAATTGCGCAACCTGTGTTGACTGAGGATTAGGCCGCTTTTGCGGCCCGGCGGGCGTCAATGGCATCCAGCGCCCGCCACAGGGCCTGGGCGGCGTTCTCCGCCGCAGCTAATGCCGGTTCCGCCATTTCCGGGTGCGACTGCAATTCTTTGTCGAGCTGCTGCCGCCAGACCTGCGAATGATGGACATCGGCAGTGATGTGTAACCTAAAATAACCGCGCGTCTTTTCATCGGCTCCGTACACTTCTTTCAAGCCACGGTCCTTTTCCTTCGCAATCCTGGGGACCTGCGATTCGTAGGCATAAAATGCTGCCAGGGCTTCGGCAGGCGCGCCTTCGCTCGATACGCGGTGAAAAAAAGCCAGCAATTGCTTGACTTCGTGCAGGGGTCGATGACCCAGGCTGGGACGGCCGCCCATACCTTCTACAAAGTCAAGCCAGAGATCGGAGTGCGGTCGTTCCCCGGGTGTATCCATGCCTTTCTCGTCCGCCAGGTTGGCCAGCACCGCCCGCCGCAACTCGCCATCCTCCAGACGAATGCCAAGCTCCGCCAGATAGGTCGGGAAGGCTTCGATGTGAAGGTAGTATTGCTCGGCGTAGTCGCGAAGATCGTCGTGAGTCAGCTTGCCTTCCGTCCACGCCTGATAAAACGGATGGCACAACAAATCGTACTTGGCAATCCGTGCGTCAAATTGGCTGAAAAATTCCCTGATTTCCATGAATCCCCCTCCGCGACACCAATATACGGTGAGGCGGGGGAAGTGGCAACCCGGCGAGCGGGTTCCCGTTTTGGCGAGTACAACCCATTTCATGGGACCACGCCGGATTTTGCGGCGGTCAATGGACGGATAATGAATTAATGCGCTGCAAACGCTGGCCACAAGCGTTTCTATTCTTGTTTCTCGCCGCCGGGACCGCTAGTGCCCAGTTGAACAAGCCCGAGGTCCTGAGGATTGCTCCTACCGGCGGGCCGGAGGGCACGGCCGTTCGCATTGAAGGAGAAAATCTGGAGGGCGTATCGGCGGTCCTGTTCGCGAATATCCCGGCGGTTTTTGAGGTGAATTCGGGGGAGGAGATTGTTTCGCTTGTTCCCCATAGGACATCCGTTTCCACGATCACAGTGATTACGCCTCAAGGCCGGGCATCGAGCGCATTTGACTTTGTTACGGTGAATGATCCCCGCCTTCCGGACGAAGTCAGTTACAAAGCGGGATACGTCAACCCCGTGCCTGCTGCTCCAGATTCCAGATCAGCGATGCTCTGGGGAATCGCCCTGGCCGACATACGCGTGCCGGGTTATGAGTCGGCCACGGTCGAGATCGCTTCGACTCAGCTTAGCTGCCGAATCAACGGCCAGGACGCGGTCCTCAATGACGATGTTGGGAGCGTTCGCGGAGGGTTGTACCGGCGCACGCCCTGGTTTGGAAGCGACGCGCATGAGGCCATGCCCATGATGTACGACCGGCCGAGCCATGCCGTGGTGCTGCGAGTAGGACAGCGGGCCGACCGGATATGGCACTTCTGGGCTGCATCGCCACGAGCCGAGCTGCCTGCGGGCAGGCTCGATGGCTGTACCGTGAGGGTTCGTGCCAAGATTTCTGCCGGGGCGCTGCTGCAGATCGGGATGGATTACTGGCGAAACGCCACGGTGGGCTACGGCTCTGGAGGCAACAACCACGAGGCCGGGGCCAGCAACTGGTATTTTCCCTCGGATCGATGGCAGGAAGCTGAGTTCAGCGACATCGGCGGTCCCAAATTCTAGGGCTTCGCCATACCACCAGTGGCACAGTTTAGAATGGACATATTGTCGCGGTGGGGCGTTTCCAGCGGATGCCGCAGTTTACCGAACAATTCGACGTCGTAGTGGTCGGCGCGGGACACGCCGGGTGCGAGGCTGCTCTCGCCGCAGCGCGGATGGGCCTGAAGACGGCGTTGTACACCTTGAATGTGGATCTGATCGCGCAGATGTCCTGCAATCCGGCAATCGGAGGCATTGCCAAGGGGCATCTGGTGCGGGAGGTCGATGCTCTCGGCGGGGTCATGGGCGAAGTCACGGATGCAGTTGGCATCCAGTTCCGCCTGCTGAATACCTCGCGCGGGCCAGCGGTCTGGTCGCCTCGCGCCCAGTGTGACAAGCAGGCGTATCGCCTGAGGATGCGGGAGGTGTTGGAATCCCAAGGCAATCTGAAGATCAAGCAGGCTGAAGTTGCGGACTTGATGGTTGAAGCCGGCGGCGGCAGTGGGGCGGCGAGCGAGTCTCGGGTGTGTCGCGGAATCCGCCTTCGCGATGGCCGTACGGTTGGCGCCTCGGCCGTAGTCATTACGACGGGTACATTCCTCAACGGGCTCATACACTGTGGCGAGCAACAATATCCCGCCGGGCGTTCCGGCGAGCCGGCGGCGGTGCTGCTGGGCGAAGCTCTCAAGCAGCTTGGCCTTCGTGGCTGCCGCCTGAAGACCGGTACGCCGCCCCGGCTTGACGGCCGCACCATCGACTGGTCCCGTTTCCAGCTGCAGCCTGGTGATCCCGATCCCACGCCGTTCAGCTTTCGCACCCGGCGTGTCGCGCACCATGATTCGCAAGTTCCCTGCTACATCGCCTGGACAACGGCGGAAACGCAACGCATCATCCGCGATAACGTTCATCGTTCCCCGATGTATAGCGGGCAAATCCAGTCTATCGGGCCGCGATACTGCCCCTCGATCGAAGACAAGATCGTGAAATTTCCGGATAAGAGCACGCATCAGCTGTTTCTTGAGCCCGAAGGGTTGAACACGAACGAGATTTACGTCAACGGCATGAGCACGTCGCTGCCGGTCGAAGTGCAGGCCGCGGTTCTGAAGTCGATTCCAGGCCTGGAGACTGCCGAGATGCTGCGTCCGGGCTATGCCATCGAATACGATTCGATCGATCCCACGGAACTGGAACGCACGCTTGAAACCAAGAAGATCGCCGGTTTATTTCTGGCTGGCCAGATCAATGGGACGAGCGGATACGAAGAAGCGGCCTGCCAAGGCCTGATGGCGGGAATCAATGCGGCGCTAAAGGTGAAGAGTGAGCCGCCGCTGATTCTGGATCGCACGGAAGCATATACGGCGATCCTGATCGACGATCTGATTTCGAAGGGGACGAACGAGCCGTATCGCATGTTCACATCGCGGGCAGAATTTCGCCTGCACCTGCGAATTGACAATGCCGACCGTCGTCTCACCCCACACGGCCGGCGCGTGGGATTAGTCTCCGACGATGCCTGGGCGAATTTTCTAGCCAAGCAGGAGTGTTTGCAGAGCATGAAGCGGCGGCTGGAGCAGACCAAACTAACCGGCGAGATGATCGGCGATCTTGGCGGTCAGCACGCGTCGGCAAGCGGCCAGACCCTGGCGCAGCTGCTCAAGCGCCCTGAGGTATCCATTGAATCCTTGGTTCCCGTGCTGCGAAGGTTGCAACCGGGCTACTTTGATGCGGCGTCCGGAGTTGATGGGTGGTCGTCGCGAATCCGCAATGAACTCAAATCGATCGAGACCGAAATCAAGTACCAAGGCTACCTGCAACAGCAGCAGCGCGCAATCGATCGGCTGAAAAAATCGGAGCAGCGCCAGATTCCCGGGTGGTTCGATTACGAGTCCGTAAGCGGGCTCTCCCGCGAGATGCGGGAGAAGCTGCACAAAATTCGTCCGCGCACGATAGGCCAGGCGTCGCGAATTCCGGGAGTCACTCCGGCCGCCGTGTCCCTCGTAAATGTCTACATCGAGATTCAAGGGAGACGGCGAGAGCAGGCGGAAAGGGCTTAGATTCGTTTCTCTTTGCGGATGAATTCCGTGTGGGGGGCTGCGACAGCCGGGCCGGCTTTTCCGTTTTGGCCACCAGCAGATTCACCGCGTCTGGAAGGGCTGTATTTTCCGGTTCTTTTGTGCTTAAATGCGGCCGTTATGCGCGCCGCGTGTATCGTGGCACTCGTTATCCTGGCCGGATCGCTTGCAGCCCAGCAGAGCGGGACTCAGCAGGACTGCCTGCCCCCCTCATTGACGTCGACCCTGCCTGCCGGCGTCAACATCTTCAGCGAGCAACAGGAGGTGGACCTGGGCGATGCGATGGCGGAGAGCTCCATCCAGATGCTGGTTGTTCTCCGCCAGAGCAGTCTGAACGATCACTTACGGGAGCTGGGCGATCGCCTGCTCCAATCGATGCCTCCCAGCAAGCTGCACTTCCAATTCGTGCTGATCGATTTGCCCGAGCCTAACGCATTCAGCCTGCCGGGTGGAAGAGTGTACGTTTCCCGCAAGGTGGTGGCTCTGGCGCAGAATGACGACGAGCTGGCGGGGATACTGGCGCACGAACTGGGACACATCATTACGCACCAATCCGCCATCGAAATGACTCGCCGCTTTCGAGACGTTCTGGGAGTCACGCAGCTGGGCGATCGAGCCGACGTTTTCGACAAGTTCCATCATTATCTGGAAAGTTATCGGCGCAAGCCGGATCGCGGTGGTCCCAGTGAAGAAGGCCACCAGGAAGTCGCCGATCAAGTGGCAGTGTTTGCGGCGGCCAAGGCAGGCTATTCACCGCAGGCTTATCTGGACATCTGGGACCGGTTTCAGCAGACCCATGGCAAGACGGGCAACTGGCTGTCGGACGTATTCGGAGTCACAACCCCATCGGAGCGCCGCCTGCGCGATATGCGCAGAAACATGGCGCTGCTGCCGCCTGGTTGCGCTTCGGCTCGGGCGCCTGCGGACCCGGCGTCGTACCGCCGATGGCAATCACAAGTCATCAATTCTGAGGATGCGGCCGAGGAATCGCTGCCCGGCCTGATTTCCCGGCAGGAGCTGCCTTCGCCCCTGCGCCCGGACATCAATACGCTGCGCTTCAGCCCCGATGCCAAGTACGTGATCGCCCAGGATGACGGCGGAATCCATGTGCTGACGCGCGAGCCTTTTGCGGAGGCCTTTTTCATCGATGCGCCCAATGCTTATCCGGCGATGTTCAGCCCGGACTCGAAGTCGCTGGTCTTTTACTCGCCATCATTCCGGGTCGAGAGCTGGGACGTTGCCAGCCATCAACGGAACTGGGTTCATGAAGTCCTCCTGCGCGATGGCTGCATACAGTCCGCGCTCGCTCCCGATGGCAGCGCCATCGGCTGCCTGACGCTGAGCCTGGAATTGACCTTGCTCGATGTTGCCGGTGGCGCAACTTTGCTCCGCAAGAGCCATTTCCTGGAGCACGCAGGCGGTAACGAAATTATCAGGCTCTGGTTCCTGGTTGAGCTCTCGCAACCGATTCAGATGGCGTATTCTCCCGATGGCCGGTACTTTCTAGCGGGCACCTACGGCCAGGTTCTGGCTTACGACCTGCAGCGGAAGGAACTTTTCAACCTCCCCGGTTCGATCCGCCATCTGATGTCCGACAGATTTGCGTTCGTTGGTCAGGACCGGATCGCGGGAGTTGATCCCTACAACCCCGAGCACTGCCCCATCCTGCGCTTCCCAGAGGGCAATCGGTTGGGGGACGTTTCACTTAGCGACACGACAAATCTGGAAACGGCCACGCATGGGGATTACGTACTGCTGTGGCCACTGCGGGAGCAGCCGCTGGGGATTCTGAACCTGAAAACGCGAAAAATATTTGCCGCGTTCAAGCATAAAGCAGGAGACATTTACGACGACTGGATCCTGACCGAGCGCAACGACGGCGAGGTTGGCATCTTCGATTTGAACGTCAAGAAGATTACCGCTGTGGTGGCGCTTAACCGGTCTTATCTCGGAAGGCCTGAGGCGGCAGACGTGAGCACTGACTTCAACTGGCTGGCCATATCTACCGCAAGCCGGGGAGCGGTCTGGGACCTCAAAGGCAATCGGCGCGTTCAACTGACCCCGGAATTCAATGCCGCGTGGTTCGCATCGGACGATTCTCTCTACGCCGATTTTCCCAAGAAGGTTAAGCCTGAAGAGAGCAAAGGCAACGCCGGAGCCCGAAGGACCAATAGGGAGGACAAGACTGAACAGACCATAGGGAAACTCGACGCGTCCGGCCGGCTGGGCGTGTTGTATGAATTGGGAAAGGACCCCTGCCGGCAACAGGGTCCTTACCTCATTTGCCGGAGGCCCTCGCACCCGGACTCGGACCCCGGCCGAGACTCGAAAATCGAAGTTCTCAACCTGTTGACCAAAGGCGTTTTGTGGTCCCGGTACTTTCCCAAAGAGGTGCCTGAGGTCAGTATGCAGTCTGGCCATAGAGTGCTTCTCGACTGGCCGCTGTCCGATTCAGCCGGGCGGGAAGAGATGCAGAAATTCACCGACCTCAAGGGCAACGCGGAACGCGATGACCATCTGATAGAACTCTTGGATCTGTCGAGCGATAGAGTCAGCGGCAAGATCCTGCTGAAAACCACCAAACGGTCCTTCGAGGTGGAACAGGTTGCGGTAGACGGAGATTGGCTGCTGGTAAGCGCCAGCGACGATCAGGTGCTCATTTATTCGCTGGCCAAAGGCGAGGAGAAAGCGCATGTCTTTGGAGACCGGCCGTCCTTGTCAGCGATGTCCGGCCAATTCGCGGTGCGCAATTCATTGAGTCAGGTGAACGTATACGATCTGGCGACCGGCGCGCAGCGCCGCCAGTTAGAGTTCGGCCGCCCGGTGATTTTTCAAGAATTCTCCCCCGACGGCCAACGTCTGTTTGTCCTGAGCGGCGATGAGACGGCGTACACCATCGATTTAAGGGCTCATTGAGCCTGCGACGAAAACACATTCCTCGACTGCGATCGGCTTGCGACTTATTTCTACAGAGATGAAAATGGGGTCATGCAATTCACGCAGGTTGAGAGCCCCGTGGGGCCATTATTGCTGGTAGCGGCAGGCGCGGAACTTCAGCAGGTCCATTTCGCAAACCGTCAGCACGGTCTCAGGCCTCATCCCTCCTGGCGAGAGGATGCCGCGCCCCTGAAGGAAGCAATCCGCCAGTTGCGCGCCTATTTCGCCGGCGAACTGGAGGACTTCAACCTTCCACTTGCCCCGCAGGGCACGCCGTTCCAGCAAAGAGTCTGGAAGCTGCTCTGCGACATTCCCTACGGGAAGACGATTTCCTATGGCGAACTGGCACGGCGGTCGGGAAATCCGAAGGCTTCGCGGGCGGTTGGCCTGGCCAATGGATCGAATCCAATTCCTATCATTATTCCCTGCCATCGCGTAATTGGCAGTGACGGCAAGCTGACAGGCTACGGCGGCGGCCTTCCGATCAAGGAAAAGCTGCTGGCGTTAGAAAAACGGCAGTTGCGGCTGCTATGACATGCGCCCGCGGTTCAGTTAACATTGGATGTTGCGGGCTTGATTGATCTATATGAAGAGGATCTGCGTTTTTCTCGTCTTTTTCTCCTCGCTTGTGGCGCTCGCCCAGGAACCCGTGAATCCGGTTCTGCGTCCGCCCAGGGGCGCTCAAGTTGCCATTGTGGCCTTCGAAGATCTGGAATGCCCCGATTGCCGGCGGGCCACGCCGCTGCTGGAAGAGGCGGCAAAAACTTACAAGATCCCGCTCGTTCTCCATGATTTCCCCTTGCCCTTTCACCAATGGTCTTTCGATGCGGCGGTGATGGCGCGTTACTTCGACACCCGTTCAAAGCAACTGGGGAACCAGTTCCGAGATTACATCTTTGAGCACCAGCCCGAGATCACGCGAGAAAATCTGCGTTCGTTCGGGGAGAAATTCGCCGCTGATCACAAGGTCGATCTGCCGTTCGTGGTCGATCCGCAGGGTAAGTTTGCCGCACAGGTGACCGCGGATCGCGATCTGGGCAAAGGCATCAACATCGAACACACGCCGACGATCTACGTGGTCAGCAACAAGACGCAGGGGAAGCCTTTCGTGGAAGTCGTGGATCGAACCCAGCTATTTCAACTAATCGATGCAATGAAGGCAGAATAGTCTGCGATGAGGGACTAGCCTCTTTCGAAGGCGTGTTTTTTCTCGAGTTCTTCGAGAGCGGCGCGCATGTCGGCTTCAAATGCTGCGGCCCGTGCCATCAGGGATGGTGTGGCGGCGGCGTATTCTCCATCCATCTCCAGCAGGCCGTCTGTCTGCAGTTGCCGCGCGATGTCGAGCATGTGATCTGGAGAGTTCTCGACGTAGAGCGCCTCGGTTGGATCGCTAACCCACACGGGCCCGGCTGTGGCGAGGGTCTGCCAATACACTTTTCGTGCCAGTAATTGCGCGATCTCTGCGTCTCCCGCCTTGCCGAACACCCATTTCCCCCGCTTGGGGTCGCAATAACGGCTGGAAAAGTGCACCGGCACCAGCTTCCCTGACTTGACGAATTCCACTTGCCTGCGATCTACCTCTTTGCGGAGCGCATTGACGACCAGGCCGTGGACGTCCTCAGGCTCCAGGGAGGGCATCATTTCCCGCACGGTCGCCGAAAGATTGACAGCGACGGGCGCATGGAGGCCGGCACCGTTTTCCAGCCGGATGTCGGCGTGTAGCACGAAGAAGTCCGCGCCGGAGGTGGACCGGTGAAACGGCCACGTGAATACAAATGAAAGCGGAAGAGCGGTGAGTGTTACATAAATCACCGTTTTCTCGGCGGGAGCGTTCATGACTTTTCTTCTGATTTTAACGGATGATTCTAACGGAGCCATGCCGTCATGGTAGGGGTGAAGGGGGAAAAAAAAGCGGCCGAATGGCCGCCATCCCTGAGCGGAAAACTGAGTTGCAGACCGCTTATTTTCCTGCCGCGGCGCCTCGAGTCGTTGCCGACTGTGTGATCTCGCCCTTGGCAATCATAGCGGCGATTTTCCCGACCAGGTCGTCGATACTTCTTCCGGTGTCGATGTTGCCGTCAACGGACGGATGCCGTTCTCCGTCAGTGTGCATGACCAGGACGCGGATGGCTGGGTTTACCTTCTTAACCATGTACGGCAAGTGGTGGCGGTCGTTTTTGCTGAGGGTGGGACCGAGAACCACCAGGTCAAAGGGCGTCTTTCGCAGTGCCGCTTCAACTCCCTTCCGGCCGAGCGCGGTTTCCACGAGGTGGCCGGCTTTTTGCAGAGACACCGCCTGTGAGGCGGCGACGTCCGCATCACCCTCGCCGTAAAGTACTTTTAGCTGAATCGAAGACCTTTCCGTCTTTGCCGTCATTTGGTCGGAGCCGCCTTTCTCGCTGCTGACCTCCCACGCTAACAATGGCCAGACGGCCTGAGAACGTCACTGAAGACCAAGCCCGAACGGGCAAATTGGGGGTACAATCAACCGTTCGTCACTGTCCGACTTGAATCGCGGAAGTACAATATGACTTCATTCAGGGCCGGGGAGGAATGCTCATGCGCGCACTGATGGCCGCTGCAGTGCTGCTGGCACAATGGATGCCTGCACAGAAAGCCGTCGCCCAGGGAACAGATCAAAGCGCTCAGACCGCAACCACCGTATGTGACTTCGACGACGGCAAAGAGATCAGCGTGCAGTACAGCAGGGCGGATTCCAGCAAGAACGAGCCACGGACCGGGAAGGTGTGGGAGCCGGGGGGATCGCCGATGACATTATTCACACAAGCTCCCGTGATTCTGAACAACACCGAGATTCCCGTGGGTGCATTCAGCCTTTATGCCATGCCCAACCGGAAAGATTGGACTTTGATTGTCAATAAGAATGTGACCGCGGGCAGTAAGTACGACCCGGCACAGGACCTGGTTCGCGCTCCCATGGAGATCGGTAATCTGAGCCAACCGGTCAAACCGCTGCAGGTGATCTTCGGTCACATGGGCCCGAAGCAGTGCACGATTCGTCTCTACTACGGCGACACGGGAGCATTTGCGGAGTTCGCCGAAAAATAGAGAACACCTTCAGAGCCTGCCATTACTCCATCGTCATGCGCTATTGGTCCTTACCCCTAACCCTGTGGCTTTGCGGCTCGCTGCTCGCCCAGGAGATGGTCGTTCAGAAGAGCGGGGTCAGCGAAGATTTGCGCGGGCTGAGCGTCGTCTCCAGTGACGTGGTGTGGGCCAGTGGTATGCACGGGACATACCTGCGAACCGTCGATGGAGGGCGATCCTGGCGAGCGGCCAAAGTACCGGGCGCGGAAGGACTCGATTTCCGCGACGTGGAAGCTCTTAGCGCGGACCAAGCCTACCTGCTGAGCGCCGGCTCGGGTGAGCAGTCACGCATTTACAAGACAGCCGACGCCGGGAAACACTGGGATCTGCAGTTCATCAACCATGTCGCCAAGGGTTTTTTTGATTGCATGGCGTTCTGGGACCGGGAGCACGGGATCGCGCTCGGCGATCCTGTGGCGGATGGTTCGGGAAAGCTGAGGTTCGAACTGCTGCAGACCGCAAATGGCGGGAGAACCTGGACGTCGATGACGCCGGAATCGATGCCCCTTGCGCTAAGCGGCGAAGGAGCGTTCGCGGCCAGCGGAAGCTGCATCGTGATCCAAGGGAAATCGGATGTTTGGTTCGCGACCGGCGGCAGCGCTGCCCGTGTTTTTCGTTCCGCCAATCGCGGGAAGAGTTGGATGACTGCTGAAACAGCAATCAGGCACGGAAACGAATCTGCGGGAATTTTCTCACTCGCTTTCCGCGATGTGAAACATGGCGTGGCGGTGGGGGGCGACTACCGGCACCCGGAGCTGGGAGGAGCAAACATCGCGGTTACGGACGATGGAGGAGCGAACTGGAGGCTGGCCGTCGTTTCGCCCCAGGCATACTTCTCGGCTGTGGCTTTCGCAGGGATGCAGAGTCGCGGGACAACGTTTTTGCTGGCAGTGGGATCTTCCCAGGTGAGCCTGGCGCCCAGTTTGTTGGGGCCCACCTGGCTGAAAACCTGGAGCACAGGGCTGAACACGGTGGCAGCCTCCCCTGGCGGCGCTACTTTTGGAGTGGGGGCAAAGGGGAAAATCGTCAGGTTTGTCGATGTTCAATGAAGAGCAACGGAGGGCGACAATCCGTAGGTACCGACAAATCCACGGGAAGAGCCAGAGTCGCTTACGAACGATCCAGCGATGGCATTCTGGTTATTGACTCCGTTTCCGTAGGTCTGCGAGCTCTTGGGGTGATCAAAATTGTAGTACTTGCCGTTGTGGCGCAGCGCACCATGGAAGACATTGGCTGAGTCAACCCACGAATAGATAACGTCGCCCGCATCATTCAAACCAGCTGCATAAGTGCCGGTGGCGCCAGGGACATCGATCTGCTTATACTTCGAGTGACTAAACGTCGATGCGTGAGCGACAAAATTGCTGTCGTACCAGAGGACGGTGACTTTGTTCTTGTTGTTGATTCCGATGGCTTCGGTGTCCACCGATCCGGGGGCATCCAGGGTTTTGTACACAGAGCCGTTCCAGAGGAAGCCGTGCGAGCCGGCGGCGTCAGCAAACGTGCCCGTAATGTGGCCTGCATCGTTGATGCCGAAGGCCTGGGAGAGCGAAGCGCCGGGGGGACCGATATCCTTAAACTTTCCGGCCTTATATTCAAATGCCTGCAAGACGATCTCGGACGTAAAGTAGAAGCCCACAATCGCCCCTGAAGCGTTGATTCCTGAGCACGTGGTCTGACTGCCCTTGGGATCATCCAGCGTGGTCACGGTTCCATCAGCCAGCATGAAACCGTGTTGCACGCCGCGGCGGTCGAGGAACGCACCGACAACAGCGCCGGAGTCATTGATGCCATAGACATCCGTTTTTTGCGCCTTGGGAACCTTGACGGTCGTGAATTTGAACTTCAGCGGAGCCTCGGCGGCAAGAGATAGGGAAACGAGAGCCGGAACCACCACGAGCAGACCCAAGCGAAGCTTGCAGCGTCCCATTATTCCTCCGTCCCGAAAGTCGCGCACCCTCAGAATCGCAAGCTCAAGCAACAAGGTGGGCTAATACTTTGCTTTGAAGCCCTCAGCAGTATTGCCGCCATTGGTGTGATAAACGCCGACGATCACTTTGCTATCGTTGATGCCATCGGCGTAGGTACCATCGGTCCCTTTGGGATCGTCAAAGGTGTAGTATTTTCCCTTCTTCCGGAGGGCGCCGTGGTAGATTCCACTCGAGTCGGTCCATGAATACACGATGTCGCCGGCGGTGTCGATACCGTGGGCGTAACTGCCGGTCGCACCGGGGACGTCGACCGTCTTGAATTTTCCTCCGCTGTAGACGGATGATTCAATATTACCCGCCGAATCCACCCACTGCATCGTGATCTTGCCAGCCTGATTGATGCCGAAGGCGAGGGAGGAACTCGAGCCGGGAACGTCGATCTGCTTGAACTTTTTGCCGCTCCGGCGAAAGCCGTGCTGCACTCCACTGGAGTCAACGAAATTACCAACGACGACGCCGTCGTCGTTGACGCCGGAGGCGGTCGAATTCTGGGAGCCCTTGGGCTCAACTTTGGTAAAGGCGCCATTCTGATACATGAATCCCCGGGAGATGCCGTTGCTATCGAGGTAGGAACCGACGATGGTTCTGCTGGTGTTGATTCCGCTACAGAGGGAGTTCGTGCCATCGGGATTGTCGATCGCGGTGACTTTGCTCCCGACGCGCAGCATTCCGTGAGTGACGCCGGCACTGTCCACATAGCTCCCGACCATGTCGCCCAGACTGTTGATCCCATAAACTCGCGTGTCCTGGGCTCCCTTTACCTTGATCGTAGAAAAGGTAAATTTCAGATCCGGATTCCCTTGAGCAAATGCGCCGACTGCGAGCAGCAGAAGTGTAAGACCGCAGAATGACAAGCCAGACCTCATCGCGACTCCCCTCTGGGTTCCTGGAACCTAAACCTCCGAAACCGAGTTGGAACTATTAAGGGAATCACTCTGTGTGTCAATAAGGTCTAGTTTCTCGGGAAGAATGTCCCCGTCGGGAGAGTTGCCAAGAGCTAAGCGCCATACTCCTTGATCTGATCGTCAACCGCGACAGCCACGTATCGTCCCGACTGGACACTGCGAAACTGGACCACGCGGTGGCCCTGACGGGCGAGTTGACCCCAGCGGCTGGGTTTTTCGCGGTTTTGCTCGATCGCCTGATATTCGAGCCCACCCATTTCAAATCTTACCGTTCTCAGCCGCATGGAGCCGGTGCGCCTAACCTGGCTCGTTTGTTCCCAGACTCGGACGATCGGCTGGCTCATCATCTGCTTGGCTACCGACTTCAAGAAGTCAAGATCGAGTGCCATTTCCCACCTGAGGGGCCGAAAGCAGTCGCGTTGGATTCTTGTTTCTCAGCCCAGGACCGACATATTCCACACCTAACCTGATTGGTTCTTATCTATCCGGGTACCCGCACCTATATGGTCAAATGAGGCCAATCTGACGTTGTTCCACTCTGCGGGCTGCGAAATCCAAATGCTGCTCCCGGGCACCGGGGAACCTGGAGCGTGAGCACTGCACCGTCCCACTATTGTCTAGATTGATTCTTGGCTCAAGAGGAGCCCTCGACCAGAGTGCGGGTCTCACTTGGTCCTGCCGAGGAGTTCGAGCACGCGGTCGAAGTCCTCCAGACTGGCATACTCGATGACAATTTTCCCTTTGCCTTTGCGATCGCTGATGCGCACTCGCATGCCGAGAACGCGCTCCATCTCGGTCTGCGCAGCGCGCACGTTCGGATCCACCCAGCGTGCAGCGGCGGAGGTTTGCTGATCAAGCGCTTCCCGCGGCAAATTGGCGCGGTCGACGCGTTCGATGAGTTGAGCCACGGACATTTTCTTTTCGATCGCCTCTCGCGCGATTTGAGGGATCTGGGAGGGATCCACGAGTTGCAGCAAGACTCGCGCTTCGCTGAACCCCAGAGAACCATCCGCGAGGTATTCCTGGACCGGCTCCGGCAGCTTGAGCAGGCGCATGTGGTTGGAAACCGATTCGCGGGAGCAGCCGGTTCGCTGGCCGATCTGCTCCTGCGTCAAGCCGAACTCGCGACTTAGACGGGCGAAGGCGTTGGCTTGTTCCAGGCAATTGAGGTCCTGCCGCTGCAGGTTCTCGACAACCGTCATTTCCGCGGCCTGCTGATCGGAAGCCGGACGTATGATCGCCGCGATGGCGGTCCTTCCAGCCAATCTCGCGGCCCGGCAACGGCGCTCGCCCAGAATCAGAGTAAAGCGGCCGTCAGGGCGAGGACGTACGACGACCGGCTGAACGACTCCGCTTGCCGCGATCGAATCGGCAAGTTCTTTCAATGCAGCCTGGTCAAAGATACGGCGTGTCTGATATGGATTCTCATCGATGTTCTCCAAGGGGAGCTGGATGATGGAATCGCCAGAAGGCACCGCCTTCTCCAATTGCGCTGCGGGCGGAGCGACAGACGTCCGCTGCGAAGGCGCGGTCATTGGAGTCGACCCGGGTTCAGGTGCGGCGCTGGCGTTCGCCACGATGTGCGGGCGGGAAGGCAGCAACGAGTCCAGTCCCCTACCCAGGGCGCGTCGCTTCTCGGGCTGTTTCTCGACCGTGTCGATCGGACTTCCCGTTGTGCGATCTTGCGCAGTGTCTATTGTGGTGCGCATTTTTCCTCGCTTGGTTTCCCTGTTCGTCGATTGATGGCGATGGAAGTCATCGATCCTGGAGATTGATCGTGATCAGTTTGTTCCTTTCTCTCATCCAGCGCTTCCACCGAGGGGCGTTCACGACCTGCTTCTCCTGCTGGTCCGGCACGGCCTGGGTTGCAGAGACTCCCGGAAATTGAATATGGCGATCAAGGATTTCCTTAGCCAACTGAATATAGCTTTCCGCTCCTCGCGAACGCACGTCATAAACCAGAGCGGGCTTGCCATGGCTTGGCGCCTCAGCCAGGCGAACATTGCGCGGGATTGTGGTTCGGCAGAGCTTTTCCCCAAAATAACGGCTCAGTTCCGCGGTGACCTGCTGCGCCAAGTTGGTGCGATCGTCGAACATGGTGAGAACGACGCCTTCGATGGTCAGGGTGGGGTTGAGGCCGGCCCGAATGCGCTCAATGGTGTCGAGGAGCTCAGAAACTCCTTCCAGCGCGAAGTACTCAGCCTGCATGGGAATCAGAACCGAGTCGGCTGCCACCAGTGCGTTGAGTGTCAGCAGATCCAGAGCGGGCGGGCAATCCAGCACGATGTATTGAAAGCGTTCGCGGAGAGGAGCGATGGCATCGCGCAGGCGGAATTCGCGGCGGTCCCCGTCGACCAGTTCGAGATTGGCGCCAATCAGGTTCTTATGGGAGGGAATGAGCCAGAGTTGCTCGAGTTCCGTCGTCTGCAGTGCCTGATCGGCGGTTGCATCGCCCATCAGCAAGTGGTAGACGCTGACGCGCTCGGGATCCTTGGCCAAGCCGAGTCCGCTGCTTGTGTTCGATTGAGGGTCGCAGTCGATGAGCAACGTGTCGACCTCTGCGGCCGCGATGGAAGAAGCCAAGTTAATGGCGGTCGTAGTCTTGCCAACGCCGCCTTTCTGGTTGGCTACCGCAAGGACGCGTCCCATCTAGATTTTGGAGATCGCAGAGATGGTGGCAGCATAGTGCGAATCGTTGTGCAATTGCAATGACGGATTTCGGTGCAGGAGCATTTTTCTCACAAGGGTGCGCTATGCACAGCGGCTTGGTTAAGTTCGGGCACGACTTTCCACAGGATGTTCCACGTGGAACGTCCTTCGATGGCTTCGGCACCGGCGGTCTTTATTCTTTGGGGAGGGGAGCTTGCAATGTTCCACGTGGAACATCCTGTCTACCGCACGCCCAGAGTCGAAGCCACGAGAACACGCTCAGCATCAGCGCAGCGCGCAGAGCGAGTCATTTCGTGAGTATCCTTCCACTATCGAGCCTTCCTGCGGCCCGGCTGGATCGATGATAGGACCATTTACGCGACATCAAGTCCACTTGTTATTACGTTGATTCTCGTCTGTTGTCCATGGTGGTTACCCGGAGCGCGAGTAAGCGGTCATCGGGATTGCTCTCCATGTCCCACTTGTGTGGAGAAATGGTTCATCATGAGGTGCGTATTTCTGGTTCAGGCGTAATTTCACCCACCGGGTAACTACTGAAGAACTTAGCAATCCCGGTTCCCGCAAATCTCATGCCCGCGCTCCGATGAGCACTACGCGGCGCTCAGATTGGGGAATTGCGACTGGATCGGACCAAGAAAAGCCGGGGGCCAGTTCCCGGCTCCGGCGAACCTGAGCCTCACCGATCAAAAGCGCTAACCTGCCCCGCGAAGTTACGAGGCGGGCAGCGACGGGCAGGATGGAATCGAATCGTTCGACCGCCCTGAGAGTAACGATGTCGGCACCATCGCCGCTGAATTCTTCGGCACGCCTGGGAAACACGTCCACCTGACTTAGAGAGAGCGAGCGAACGATCTCGCGCAAGAACGTCGCCTTCTTCTGATTGGACTCGATAAGAGTAACGTTGAGGCCCGGCATCCAGAACTTGAACGGAAGGCCTGGAAAGCCAGCCCCCGAACCGACATCAACGAGATGTACATTCGCGGACGCTTGCGGTCCGTTAACGAGGGCAAAGCGGCTTCGCGGAAAGAGGCACCTTGCAGCGAACAAGGACTCGCCGAAGTGCCGCTTCACAATTTCTTCCGGCTCAGATATGGCGGTGAGGCGAATGCGCGAGTTCCAGCGAACCAGTATATCGATATAAATAGATATATATTGCAGTTGGGCTGGAGTTAGGGCTGCGGCCTCATCGTGGGAACTCGAAGGCGGATGATTCGGAGTTGAATCCCGGGCAAGAAACGGCCGCAGCAAATCCGCGATGCGAGAGGAGTCCATCGAGAACCGATTGTAGAGGGCGTCACTGGGCACTGGCGAGGGATAAGCCATTTTTTCGCGAAGAGGAGGTGGAAAGACGCTCGGGTAACGTGGTTACCCCAGCTTACGAGATGCCCAGCCAAGACTCTCGTATGGACTGAAGTTACCTGAACAAGCGATTTCGCCACTGCTAGACTCTAGACCGATGCCCGTATCGGTGGAGGAGACAAGACCGGAGAACGTCCAGGCGCTGGTGCAGCTGTTGCGCAACCGCTCCTACGAAGAGATCCGCCAGCGCATGTACGATAACCCGCCGAACAGCGCCTGGTGGCTGGCGTGCAAAACCGAACTGGATATCCGTAACGGAGAGCAAATGGCGGCGGCGCTGTCGGCCACCTCGCGGGTGTTGGAGAGATTGAGAGCCTCGACCGAGCACTTCGAGCAGCTCGCGGACACGCTGTACCACACCACGACCGAGATTTCCGAACAGCTAAGAACTACCAAAGACGCGGCCGGAAGGCTTGAGATCGCCGTCTACGTGGCCATTGGGATCACGCTGGTGCAGCTATTCAATCTCGTGTTCGAGATTTTCCGCCGCTAGTTCCCAAGCCATTTCTAGCAGACATTATCACTACATCACGGCCTGGATCGCGCTGCGCAGCTCGTCGTACTGCATCAGCCCGGGATGAAAAAGGGTGACCCGGCCCTTCCGGTCGATGAGCACCAGAGTCGGCGTGGTGCTCGCGCCATATTCATTGAAGTTGGCCTTATTGACCGGCACTGGTACGGCCTGCAACCCGGGATAGTAGCGTTGCCAAACCTGTCCGATGTAGGTGAGCTCGTCCTTCGGTTTAGCATCTTCGCCCTGTGCGGCATACCCGTAAAGCTGGGTTGGAGCCTCGATCTTCAGTCCCTGGGCGGAAAATTCCGAGCTGAGCCTGCTGATGATGGGTCCCTCATATTTGCAGTCCCCGCACCAATGAGCCCAGAAGAACAAGAGAATGGGAGAGCCTTTCGCCTGGCTTAGCAGAAAAGGCCGAACGCCGAGATAAGAGGTTGCCGACAGAGGAGGCGCCGGCTCGCCAGTTAAAGCCAGGCTGTTGAGATTTTTCTGCAGCCGAGCCCGAATGGAGGTGTTGCCGTATGTAGCCAGACTCCGGCGAAGGAGGGCGATGGCCTGCGTTTTCTGGCCACGACTGGCCTGGACCTGCGCCTCGACCTCCAAGGCTGCGCCCAGGGCAATCGGCAGGTGAGGGTCTGAATCAAGAGCGCGATGCTGCAGCAGATCGTGAGACAGGCGCTCGGTCTGACTGGCAAAGACCTGCGCCTGATCCAGTTGGTGCATTTGCAGGCAAGCTCTGGCCGTCCAGGAAAGCGCTTCGACGTATGCCGGATCGACTCCATGTTGCGATCGGTATGAACTTAAGAGCGACTCGGCCACAGAAAGGCCTTGATTCGTGAGCGCGCCGCGGACGTCGCTCACGATATCCGCAAACATCAAGGAAGAGGCAAGGAGCAAACTTAAGATGACACTGAGGCGCATGAAATAGTTGATGAAGGGCAGCGCTAAAGGTTTGCAAAGAATCCTGGAGCAGAGTGATGGGGAGCATCTGATCGCCTGTGATCGCCCGTAAGCGATTGGAAAAACAAGCTCTTCTCATCCGCGGACGGAAGCGGTGGCTATTTCTTGTGTTCCTAAGGTACAATGCAGTTGCGTTTTGAACTTTGCGGTTTTTTTGCAGTTAGTTTTCCAGCACCTCCCGCTCATCCAAGCGTGACCTGCCTGCAGAAGTTCTGCGAGTGACTCAGCGCATATCTAAACGAAAAAGGAACAAAGCAACACCATGGAAACAGGAACAGTAAAGTGGTTTAACGACGCCAAGGGCTATGGATTTATCAGCCGCCAGAACGGCGAGGATGTGTTTGTGCACTTCTCGGCCATCCAGGCAAATGGATTCCGCAGCCTTCAAGAGGGTCAGCAAGTGCAGTTCGACGTAGTCAAAGGCCCCAAAGGGTGGCAAGCCGAGAACGTAAAGCCGGCGTAAACCACGAGCCACAAGTTGGAAAGAGGGCGGCCCGGAGCGGGTCGCCCTCTGATTTTTGCGGTCCCTGGTGCCAGACTTTTTTCTCCAGTCGAAAACTCCATTGACACTATTTTTCGCATGTACTAACGTCTTTGCCCGAGAGCAGTAGTCCAAGCCTGTCGGGCGACGGCAAGTACGTCTCTCCTCCCCCTATTTCGCCGCGTCCTAAGTGCGTCGGCACCACGCCGTTTCGCGACGGTCTGCCTTTCTGCTCACTCTCAGCACGCCGCGGAGCCGACTGTAACCTGGAACATTAGTCGTTGCATGAGGGGGAAACGATGAAGCAGTCGTGGAGTCTTTTGCGTGTGCTTGTGTTTGCCGCTACGCTCGCGTTCTGGCCCTACGTAATGCAGGGTCAGCAGTATGTTTACACCAACAACAACATCGTCAAGGCGAACAGCACGACTGCCCTCAAGGTAGGAAACGGCGGAGCGCTGAAAGTGTTGAAGACGCACGGGACCGGCGGGCTGGGCGCCGGAGGGCAAGTTTATTTTGGGTTAACGACAATCGCGTCGGCGAAGACCTCCGCGGAAACCTGTTTATTCGTTTCCAACGGAGGGGACAGCACCATCGCAGCGTTCGTCGTCGATCTGAAAACCGGCAGGCTGCGAGCGGTTAAGGGTTCGCCGTTTGGGTATGGCGTTTCGGGTGCGCAAGCCGGAGGCATCGGGCTGGCAGCGAACAAGAGCACATTCCTGTTCGCCGGCAATAGCACTGACAACAGCATTTCGGTGCTTCGGATCAGCCCGCATTGCGGGCTGACCCCCGGGCACACATTTCGACTCTCGGGCTCTCCCGACGGAATGAAAGTGACGCCCGACGGAAACTACCTGATCGCGGCATATTTCGGCGGGCAAGCGGATTCGTTCAAGATTGGCATGCACGGCTCGTTGAAGGAGCTTGGTCCGTTTAGCACTCAAGGAGCTACCGCCGGGGTCGATGTCAGTTGCGACGGGAGATTCGCCTATTTTGGGGATCTGGCGGCGAACACGCAGGTAGAGGCCTTCCATATCCTGGCACATGGAAAGCTAAAGGAGTTGCAGAATTTCACCAATCAAAACGGCGCCAATTCTGCGACGGTCCTGATGAGCGCCGACGGCAAGCGGCTCTACGTGGCAAATACGCAATCGAATGATGTCATGATCCTAACCGCACACGAGCATGGGAAATTGACCTACGAAGGTCTGGTCAAGCTAAATAAGCCGGGAATGTTCACACTGGGACTGACCATGGGAAAAAACGATCCCCACATTTTTCTGTCAGAACAGGGGAATCCCGAGGCGATGGGCGTGGTCAAGCCCAGACGGAAGACTCTGGTTGAAGTGCCAAACTCCCCATTTCATGTGATCGACAACGATGACAATCCGGCAAGCGCGGTCGCGCTTCCGGCTTTTGCATGTCCGTGAGCCGTTGTTGCGAAGCCTCTCGAGCAGCCGCTATCTACGGCGGGACATCGCGGATCAGTACTGCATCAGAGTCGGTGTGGCCCCGGGCCAGAGCCAGCCGTCTGCCATCGGGAGACCACTGGAAATCGCTGATTTCGTCTGCCTGAAAATCAGTGATCTGCTTCCCCGCAGAACCGTCGAGCGGCTGCAACCACAAATTGTCGACTCCGGCGTTGCGGATGGGGTAGACGAGTGCCTTGCCATCATCGGAAAAGCGGATGGGTCCACTACGAGGATGCTGAAAATCCACTGTTTTCAGAGTCTGATTGGTTTCCAGAGCGATCAGGACTAACTTCTCGATGTGCTCCCCGAGGTGTCCGTAGCTGGCGATGGCGACAGTTTTTCCATCGGGCGACTCATCATAACTGGCCGCCAACTCTTCGGAAATTCGCACTGAGGCGCCGCCCTCCAGGGGAACTTTCGCAAGCCTGCCACCCTCGGCGGCGTCTTCATAAATCACCCAGCGACCGTCGGGAGAGCAAGTAGGGTGCTGGTCAGCCTTGCCAGTAGACAGCTGCTTGAGATTTCCCCCGCTTGAATCCATTCGCCAGATGTTGATTGCCCGTTTCCTTTTGCCAAAGACACTCGTGAAGACGATGTACTTGCCGTCGGCGCAGGCAGAGGGTGTGTCGCCGATTGAGCCTGGCTCAACCGTCAATATCGTCTTATTGGTTGAATCGGGACTGATAAGCGAGAAACCCGAGTCGGAATCAATAATCAGCCTGCCGTCCGGCATCCAGCTGACATGGCGGTGCGGGGCTCCGAAGGTGATCTGGCGGAGTTGACCGGAGCCTGAAGCCGGCATAACGAACACGTTCGAGCGCGCTTCGCTGAGCACAGTGGCTACATCGCGCCCAGTGGAAGACACGCTGGGCTCGGAATACTCATTTACGTCGCGAGTCACCGGACGGATTTGCCCGTCGGGATAAGAAACGAAGACAATCTGCCTGCGCAGAAGGCTGGACACAGCCAACAATCCGCGGCCATCCGGCATCCAGACGGGATGATCCACAACGCTGTCGGCGGATGTGGCGAAAACTCGCTGGTGGCCGGTGGCGACGTCGATCTCCACCAAACCGCTGAAGGCATCGCCGGGCTCCAGCGTCATGCACACAACGGTTTTACCATCCGGGGACCAAGCCGGGTCATACAATCCCGGACTGATGGGGCCTTCGAGGAGAACCCGTTCGTCTCCTCCATCTACAGCCCGCAGAATCAGGCGGTACTTGCCGGCATCGGGATTGTTGAAGCGCAAATAGGCAAATTGCCGGCCGTCGGGAGAGAAGGCGATGTTGGAGTCGATATCTGTGACAAGCCGTTCCGGCGTGCCCCCCAGAACCGGGGCACGATAGAGATACTTGAGCTCGTCGCTGCCAGCTTCGCTGCGCGTGAAAAACAAATAGTTTCCGTCGGGAGAGAAGCGGAGGTGCACGTAGTCGACTGGGGCTGGAGGAATGACCTGAGTATCGCTGTTCGTGGGGATGTTGCGCAACCAGAGACTCTGCTGGCCACTGTCATTGACCACGTTGAGAACATATTTTCCGTCCGGCGAGATTGCGACTAAAGTCGCCTTACCGGTTTGAGTCAACCTGGTGATGGAGATGTTCTCGAAAGGAGGGTGGCGGCGGCCGAACAGGGCATAGATGCCGTAGGCCGCTGCCGCTAGAACCGCGATCACTGCAAGCGTGAGCAGACCGCTTTCGATCTTGTGCCGGCGAACGGCCGTGATCACACTCGAACTGGCCGAGTCCTGCGCCGGAGGCGAGGGAGGTGGAACCGGCACGGAGACCGACGACGCCGATGCTTTGCGGCCGGACTCGGTGTCGCGCTTAAGGCGCTTGAGATCGCCTCGGAGGTCCGCGGCCGACTGATAACGCAAGTCGCGCTCTTTTTCCAGCAGTTTGGCGACGATTTCCTGCAGTCTGGCGGGCAAGCCCGGGCAGAGTTGAGCGATGGAAACCGGTTCGCGCTCTAAAATTGCATGAAAAATCAGGGCTGAAGTCTGGCCTGAAAAAGGCGTACGACCGGTGGCCATCTCGTAGATGACTGTGCCCAGGGAAAACAGATCGGTGCGGTGGTCCAGAGTCTCTCCCCGCGCCTGCTCGGGCGACATGTAGGCGATGGTGCCTACGGTGCTGCCCGGGCTGGTGAGGTGAGCGGGAGACACATCCTGAGTTGCGTCAATGGTCTCCATGCCCAAAGTCAGCCCCGAGCCGCTCGTGAACTTGGCCAGGCCGAAATCCAAAATCTTGACCTGCCCGCGGGAAGTAACGAAAACGTTGCCCGGCTTGATGTCGCGGTGAATAATGCCCTTGGCGTGAGCCGCGTCCAAAGCGTCGGCGAGTTGTGTGCCGATGTCCAGTAATGGGTCCAGGGCCAGCAAGCCACCACGCAATTTGTGGTCGAGGCTCTGGCCTTCCAACCGTTCCATGGAGATGAAGGACTGGCCCTCGGCCTCCTCGACGGCATATATGGTGCAAATATTCGGGTGGTTCAAGGCTGAGGCGGCGCGCGCCTCGATGAGAAAGCGGTCGAGCGAAGCCCGCTCCCGGGCAAGAATTGCCGGCAGAAACTTCAGAGCCACGACCCGGCCAAGGGTCAAGTCCTGAGCCTCGTAGACCACGCCCATTCCACCGCTGCCCAGTTGCCCGGTAATGCGGTAGTGCGAGATGGTACGACCAATCATGGCGAGAACGAGTATTTCATCTTAGGTGCCTGTGAAACGAGGAGTCAAACCACAGAGAAAAAAAGGAGGGATCTCAAGCTCGGGAGAGTGGCCGGTCGAGATCCCTTTGGGGCAGCGCTTTTGCACTGACTACACCGCTCTATATAAGCACAGAGCGGATTTCTGAAGGGTAAAGAGTCGGTAAAGAAGGGTAAAAGATTGTCAACCGTTCCCAGGTCGAAGCCAGTTCTTCGATCCATGAGGAATTGCCCCACTTTATTCTTCAGGCTTCTTTCCGCCCAGAGCCAGGTTTGTTACGATTCACGCCTGTGGCGGAACACCGTCTCCAGCACCGTTGTCGTTCCTCCGCCGAGCAGAGGCTGCGCACGATACTGGACCTTGAATTGCGACGACGCCGGCGGATCAATCCCCGCTACTCGTTACGCGCTTTTGCCCGTTCGGTGGGAGTGGAGCACTCCACACTCTCGCAATTTCTACGCGGGAAACGGGCAATTACCTGGAGATCCATTCACCTGATCGCGAAGCGAATGCGATGGAACGGACAAGCGTTGCTGGCACTCTGCAATCGACCCGATTATTCCTTTGACTCTATCTTCATCTCACGAGAGTTAGGAGTGTCGGTCGACGAGGTGAATATCGCTCTCACAGACCTGTGCCTGTTCGGACTGATGGAGTTAAAACCCTCCCGATTGACGTAGTGCGTCGGTCATCGACGCAAGGAGCAAGCATGGGAAACGCGGTTACGCAGTGGCAAGTCATCACCCGGGAACCGGAGAAACACGCCGCATTTTATGCTGCTGTTTTCGGATGGAACATCCGGTCCGACAATCCGCTGGGTTATCGAATGGCGGAAACGGGCTCTGCTCGAGGCATCGGCGGAGGCTTCTGGCCGGCGCCGCCCGAAGCCGCCCCGTTTGTGCAGCTTTTCGTGGAAGTGGCCGACGCTGCGGAGACCATTGCCGATGTGACCCGGCATGGCGGCAGCGTTCTGATCCCGTTACAGAACCTGCCTGACGGCCAACAGATGGCAATTCTGCGCGATCCGATGGGTGTCAGCTTCGGAATTGTGAAGCCCGCAAGCTGATTCGACGATTTACTCCCTGAGGGAGCGATCGCCGGGCATGGGGTGCGATGCTTCGTCGGCATGGGGTACAAGCGTGCGGTAAACGGCAGGTGTTAGAGAAGTGTTCCACCGGCCTGTGGTCCTCGCGTACCCAACAATGCCAAAGAACAGAGCGGCTATACCTGCGGCCATGGCCCATGCCGGCAGGCGATCCCGGCTCCGAGTTCCAGGAACTTGAGGCAGGGATGCCTGCAGCGCTCCCTGAGCAGGGCATATCGCCACGCACTCCATGCAGCCTGTGCATTCGGCGGACTTTATGCTCATCAGTCTGTCGACCGGGAGCTGCGCAGGACATGCTTTCGCGCACTTTGCGCAATCGATGCATGCATCCGCATTGCGCCTGATGCGCACAGGGCTGAAGAAGGACGTCAAACCCAGCAGCGCGCCGTATGGACACAAGTAGCGGCACCAGAAATTCTGGACGATCAGCGACGCGACAGCGAGGATTCCGAGAACAATCAAACCGGTGGAACCGATGTGGCGGAAGAAGTTGAGCATCTTCACGTCCGCGATGATCCCGTAGGGGCTGCGCATGAAGGCCGCAATCGCGCTCGCGGACATGCTCGACACCGCCCACACGAAGAAGCCGAGCAGAAGGTACTTGAGGCCCCGCAGAGCGACGTCAAGCCAGGGCGGCAGGGAAAAGTTTCTTCCCACAAGTCGGCGGCCCAGCCGCCAGAGATATTCCGACAACGTGCCCACCGGACACAGCCAACTGCAAAACGCCTTGCGGAACAGGAAGGCCATGGAGAGGAATGCGATGAGCAGGAAGGCTGCCGCCGGATGGATCGGGGGAATATGTCCAGTGGCCAGCAGATATTTCAAATTCATCATCCCGGCGATGGGCAACCAGCCCTCGACGCCGGCGGGACGAGACACGGACGATGTCATGCCAGTCTCGAACTGTCGAACCCAGATGTAGAACAAGCCACCGAGATAGACATTCCAGAGCAGGAAGGCATACTGAAAGCTATGTCGCAGCCGCTGCGAGTAGTCGCGCTGAGTCCGCCGAATCAGCTTCTTCTTTTGGCTGTTCTTTGGCTGAGCGGGCTCAGGGAAGCGTGCCAAGGGTAATGGCGGAGGGCTGGAAACGACTTCGTCATGAGGCTGCGTGCTCATCAGGTTCTGCACGACCAGCCTATCGGGCTCGTCACAAGCAGGCTGTGACCCGCGTCACAGATGCGGTAAGTGTCGATTTCTGATACACCTATGCCTTGACTTTTCACTCCGCCATTTTTCTGTTTGTTGCCGGCGTTATGGGAGGCGCGCTCAACGCCGTGGCCGGCGGCGGAAGCTTTGTGGCTTTTCCTGCGCTGCTTTTTACCGGAGTGCCGCCTATTCCCGCCAATGCTACGAACACAGTAGCCTTATGGATGGGAGTGACGGCCAGCGGTGGGGCATATCGGAACCGGCTTGAGGTCCCTAGACGGGTGCTGGTTCCGCTGCTGATCGCAAGCTTCGTTGGCGGCCTGGGCGGCGCCGTTCTCCTGCTGAAGACGCCTCCTCACACATTCATGAAGGTGCTTCCCTGGTTGATGCTGGGAGCGACTCTGTTGTTTGTGTTCGGGAAACAGTTGTCCGGTAGCCGAGTATCCGGCGTGGGGCACGATGCACCGGCCGCTGCAGTAGCAGGCGCGTCAATTTTCGAACTTTTCGTGGCCGTCTACGGCGGCTACTTTGGCGGAGGCGTGGGAATTGTCAATCTGGCGATGCTTGCCGCCGTGGGAATGACCGACATCCATGCCATGAATGCTCTGAAAAGCGTTCTGGGAATGGCGATCAACGGGGTGGCAGTCGTGGCATTTGTAGCGGCACGAGCGATCTACTGGCCGCAGGCGGTAGTGATGATTCTGGGAGCTCTGGCGGGCGGGTATTTTGGCGCGCACTATTCTCTGCGTTTACCCCAGAAGTGGGTGCGCTGGTTCGTGATCGTCGTGGGCGCCGGCATGACGGTGTATTTCTTCGTGAAGGCGTATTAGAAAGGGTGGCGGGTGAACTGGTAGAGCAAGTGCTTGCCCATGAATCGCTCCGGTTTGCCCGTCTGGCGCTGCTCATTTATACTTTTTCTTCCGCTCTGCGGCCCAGGGATCGGTTTAACTCAGCGAGGAGTCGTTCGATTTCATGCCCAAACGCACTTTCCAACCCAACCGGCGGCATCGTTCCAAGACGCACGGATTTCGCACACGAATGAAGACTCAAGGCGGCCGTGCCGTGCTTTCGCGCCGGCGCGCTAAAGGGCGTAAACGAGTGGCGGTAAAGCCTGGTTTTCGTGAGTAGGTTCCTTTTTGCCGGAATAAGCGGCAGTTCCGAAACTGAGTTTGGACGTGGCCATGGTGGGCGGAGACGCTCCGAAGAGCAGGCCTGAGGTCTCCGGCTCCGGCCGGCGCGCCCGGTTCACCCGCCGCATGCGCCTGCTCCGGCATGCCGATTTCGAGCGGGTATACGCTCAGGGACAGCGTCACTTCGGGACGCATTTGACGGTCTTTTTTCAGCGAAGGAAAGACAAAGGGATTCGCGTGGGACTTACCGTGGGACGGGCCTTGGGTGGCGCGGTCGAGCGCAATCGCATGAAGCGGCGAGTCCGCGAGGCCGTGCGCTTGCACTGGCCGGAGCTGGCCGTCCCGGTGGATGTGGTCATCAATCCCAAGAAGTCTGTGCTGACGGTGGAATTCTCGAAGGTTAGCGATGAGGTCAGCAGGGCTTTCAAGGCGATTCAGAAGAAAATGAACTCCGAGGACACAAGGTAACGGGCGCGCGTGCGATGACGAAGGGCTTGCAGAAACTCAACATGACACGATGGCTGCAAACGACGGTATTGGCGGTCCTGCGCGCGTACAAGTGGGCCTTGTCACCGATGTTTTCGCCAGCCTGCCGCTACGTTCCCACCTGTTCGGAATATGCGATCGAGGCGGTCGATCGCTACGGCGTTGCACGAGGAGGCGCCATGGCCGTCTGGCGGCTGCTTCGCTGCCATCCTTTTGCCAAGGGCGGATGTGATCCCGTGACCGGGTCAACTAATCCGCGATTACCGGCCGGGCCAGTTGCGAGCCCCGAACTTTGCCGCCACTGAGAAAGACCTTGCCAGAATTCCCCAATCCTCAGCAGGATCCCGGAATGGAGCGACGCTTGCTCCTGGTCTTTGCGCTGACCTTTCTGGTGATCGTGCTGTTCCAGCCGCTTCTAAAAAAATATCTTCCACAGCCGGCGGCTCCTTCCGCGCCGACGCCGACCCAGGAGCGGGCCCCAGCGTCTGCGCCGCCGATTTTGAACACGAGTCCACACGAGATCAGTGCAGGGAAAATGCCCTTGTCTCCCTCAGGTACAAAGCAGGCCGCTTCGGAGTTGGAGACGGTAGTAGAGAACGATCTTTATCGAATTACGTTCACCAATCGGGGCGGCCAGGTCAAGTCCTGGATTCTGAAGAAATACGACGATGACCAGGGGCGTCCGCTGGAGTTGATCAGCAAGGTGGCAGCGGAGAAGTACGGCTGGCCGCTCTCTCTGTGGACCTACGATGCGAATTTGCGCAATACACTGAATTCCGGTTTGTACGTTCAGGGCGCATCCAGCAGTTCGCTGCACCCACCGGCGCAGATCACGTTCGAATATGCGGATCAGGGAGTCGCGGTTCACAAGAAATTCGACTTCGACGAGAGTTACGTCATTCGGGTCGAAACCTCGGTCGCGGTGAATGGAGGCCTGACGGCGGCGTATCCAGCATGGCCCGCAGGCTTCGGCGATCAGGTGACTCCCGCCGGCTATGCGGCCAGCCGCATCGAGTATCAGAATAACGGCAGTGTCGAGCGGATCGCTTTCAAAAAAGTGAGCGGGGGAGCGACGGTGCAAGGGCCGTTCAACTGGTTCGGTGTGACCGACCAGTACTTCGCCGCGGTCTTCCTCCCAGAGGATACGCAAACGGTGGGCGGCGTGACTCTGCGCAACCCGCTCGACGTGCCGAAGGACGCGAAGAATCCGCAGGAAACCACCAAGGTGGACGTGCTTGGCGCTGCCGCGGGGAGTGCCAAGGGCCCGACCCTGGAGAAAGTGTACGTCGGCCCGAAGGAAGTGAAGACCCTGGAATCGGTGCCTGTGCCCAGCATTATTGGTTCCAGTCCGGATCTTCGTTCCCTGGTCAACTTTGGCTTCTTCGGTGTGATCGCCCGCCCGCTCTTCATATGGCTGAGGTGGACCTACCAGTTCGTGCGTAACTGGGGGTGGGCGATCGTGATTCAAACTCTTATCATCTCCGTGGCGCTGCTGCCCCTGCGCATCTCCAGCATGAAATCGGCGTTGAAGATGCAGAAGATTCAGCCGCAAATGAACGCCATCAAGGAAAAGTACAAGAAATACACGATGCGCGATCCGCGGCGGCAGGAGATGAACACGGAAATCGGCGAACTGATGAAGCGCGAAGGCGTAAGCCCCCTGGGAGGGTGCCTGCCGCTGCTCATCCAGTTGCCATTTCTGTATGCCTACTATGCGATGCTGGGAGTGGCCATCGATCTGCGCCACGCTCACTGGCTGTGGATCCGTGATCTGTCCTCGCGGGACCCGATTTATCTGCTGCCCATTGGCATTATCATCACCATGCTGTTTACGCAGAGGATGACCCCGCAGGCGGGCATGGATCCTGCGCAACAGAGGATGATGAACGTGATGATGCCGATGATGATGGGGATCATCAGTCTGAACCTCGCCGCGGGGCTGTGTCTCTACTGGGCCGAGAGCCAGCTGATTGGTGTAGTGCAGCAGGTGATCATGAACCGTACGAGTCTGGGGAGGGAGATGCGCGAGATGGCCTTGAAGCGGGCGAGGAAGAAAGCGAAGACCTGATCCCCGATTCTTGGAAGGGCGACGGGATCATATTCCGCGGAGGCGTATCCCAAACCTAGACAGGACATAAGAGCTGAGCGTATGGCTATTCCCGACAAGATTGCTGCCGCAAAGAAAATAAACGAGCTGCTTCAGATGATGACGACGGAGGGCGGGCTGCGTCTGAAGTACCGCATCACCGTGGATCCACCGCTGCCCGAGGAGCGTGACTGGGAGCGTCCGGAGATCCTGGTCGAATTCTCCGGTCCGGATTCGTCTCTTTTGCTGGAGCGGGGCGGCGAGTTGCTGCGCTCAATTGAGTTGCTGTCGATCGAGATCCTGCGGCTGCCGGGCAACGAACACGAGAAAATCTGCTTTGACTGCATGAATCAGCGGGCGATGAGGCTGGAAGAGCTTCGCATGGCCGCCGAGGTGGCCGCGGAGAGGGTCCGCAAGAGCGGGTCTCCCTACCAGTTTGCTCCCATGTCGTCTCGGGAACGCCGTATCGTCCACCTCACCCTGCGAGACTACGAGGACCTTCGCACTGAGAGCCAGGGAGAGGGACTCCGCCGTTGCCTCGTCGTCTATCCCAAGAACTACAAACCGGCCCCCAAGCCAGCCCCCAAGACCATCCCCTAGCCAACGCGGGGCGATGTTTCTTGCCTGGGCGCCAACAACCATCTGGACCCAGAGCCTGTCGTTTCTACTCCGCTACAATCTTCCCGTGAACCTGGATGACACCATCGTGGCCATCGCCACGCCACCAGGCCGTGGAGGGATTGGCATAGTGCGGCTGTCTGGACCGGAGGCCAAGACCATTGCCCTGCCAATGCTCCGGCTCAAGCACGACCTGCAACCCGGGCACGCAGTTTTTGGAGAACTGATCGAGCCCGCCGGCGAGGGCGCTCAACGGGAGGCCGGGTCAGAAGAGGGGCGTGATTCCGCAGGGAAGAACCGGATCGATGAGGTGGTGGTCAACTATTTTGCCAAACCGCATTCCTATACGACTGACGATGTGGTCGAGATCTCCGCCCACGGCTCGCCTGTGGTGCTGCAGCATGTCGTGGAGATCGCGATGGGTCAAGGAGCGCGCCTGGCTGAGCCGGGTGAGTTCACCATGCGCGCATTTCTCAACGGGCGCATCGATCTCACGCAGGCTGAAGCGGTGCGCGATCTTGTAGAGTCGCAGACTCTCTATCAGGCCAAGATTGCGGCGCAACAATTGGGTGGAGCGCTCTCAAGGCGGCTGCGGCCAACGAAGCAAAAGCTGGTGGAGTTGATCGCTGTGCTGGAAGCGGGCATTGACTTTGCCGAAGACGACATTTCGGTTCTCCCGGCAACTCAGATTGTGGAGCACCTGGCGGCGGTGCGCCTACCGCTCGAGGAACTGAACCGCTCTTATGCCTACGGGAAGATTGTGCATGAGGGTTTGACGCTCGCCATTGTTGGCCGACCCAATGTAGGGAAATCGAGCCTCTTCAACCGCCTAGTAGAGCGCGAACGAGCGATCGTAACCGCGAGTCCAGGCACAACGCGCGACCCGGTGAGCGAAACCGTTGCCATCGGCGGAATTCCGGTCAAGCTGGTTGATACTGCCGGACTCCGGCACGCCCTTGACGAAGCTGAGAGCATGGGCATTCGGAAGTCGATGGAGGCCCTCGCCGATGCCGATCTGGTGCTGGTTGTGCTGGATGCTTCGCAGCCAAAGAGTAAGGAAGACGGCGACTTGCTTCAGCAGGTGGAGGGCAAGGCGGCACTTGTAGTGGAAAACAAGTGCGATCTGGTGAACAAGCGGACCGACGATAGCGCGCCTGCCGGGGGCGCCGGGAGCGATTCGCATCGCTCGGCCTCCGTGCGGACCTCGGCCGTTACTGGCGCCGGCATTCGGGAACTCCGTGAGGCGATACTGGAACATATCGGAGGCGGAGGGATTCAAGGCGAAGCCGGATTTCTTACAAACCTCCGACAAGGCAAGCTCATCGAGGAATCATTGCAAGCCTTGACCTCGGCTGAAGCGGGTGTGGAGCAAGGCGTTCCTCATGAGATGATGCTGCTGGACCTGTACAATGCGCTGCGGGCCCTGGATGAAATGACGGGAATCACCACCACTGACGATATCCTGGGTCTGATCTTCAGCAGCTTTTGCATCGGAAAGTAAGATTATTCAAGGGCCAGCCCTCGACTTCTCTATGGAACTGATGCAACTCCAGATGCTGGTCGCACTCGCCGAGGAAGGCAGCCTGAGGAAGGCAGCGGCAAGAGTTTATCGGACACCTCCGGCGGTCAGCATCGCGATCGGGAAACTTGAACAGGAGATGGGCACTCCTCTGCGCGAGCGCAGACGCGGGGACGGCTTCCCGCTTACCGCAGCGGGGGAAGCGATGGTGGAATATGGCAGGCGCATGATCTCTCTCCGCGATGAAGCATTAGCCACGGTTGAGGGTATCCGGAACCTGGCGCACGGGCAGCTGCGGATTGGAGCCAATCAAAGCATCGGGGAATATTTGCTGCCACAACTTACGCGGGCCTTTCAGGAGAACTACCCTGGAGTGAAGCTGCGAGTTGTCATTGGCTACTCGGACGCGGTTCTCCAGGCGCTGAAGCACCGGGAGATCGATGTAGCCCTCATGGCGGGGCAGCCGCAGGATGACGATCTACGCGGACAACTCCTGATGCGCGACCGGTTGATTGCGGTGATGAACCCCCGGCAGCGACTGGCGCAGCGCGAGATTCTACACATCCAGGAGTTGGCCGCCGAACCGCTGATCGTGTTAACTGCTACCTCGGAACTGCGGCAGAGAGTGACCGAGACTTTTCAACGATTTCATATTCCTCTGAATGTACAAGTCGAGACCGGCACTCTGGAGTCAATCAAGAAAATGGCCTCCCGAAATATGGGAGTGGGGATCGTGCCGCGCATCTGCATGCGGGAAGCGGATGATAACGGCGAACTGGTGGCCAGGGTAATCGAAGAATTTCGCGAAGAGCGGATGCTTTGGATCGTCTGCCGTCGCGGCGGCTCAATCTCCCCGTCTTGCCGTGCTTTCATCCGAGTCACCAAGTCGGAATTCCGGAATTACTCTGGGACCTTGCCACCCGCGCCCAGCGCCGGCCGCCGCCGCCGCAAGAAAACCTGAACGATCTCGTTGCAGCCGGGTTAATGTTATTTTGTTGCAGATAAACAGAACTAAATGACAGAATTCAGCTCACCCGTGGTAGAACTCTGCCTGCCCAACGGGCGTTCGAAGTGCAGATCTGAGCCAGGATGGAGCCTATGACAAACGAGAGTGCCCAAAACAAGATGTCGTGGATGCACCATGGAAGGAGCAAGGTGGGATGGGCGACGGCGATTGTCGCAGCGGGGTTGGTATTCCTCGGAACGCCAACAGCGGTTGGTCAGACGAGCCGTGGAGGCAAAGCCAAGACACTGTACAGCTTCACCGGCGGCAACGACGGAGGGAGCCCATATGCCGGCCTGATTCGGGATGCGCAGGGCAATCTGTACGGGGCGACCTTTTACGGGGGTACGGCAAACCTGGGAGCCGTATTCAAAGTCGACCAGAAAGGCCGGGAGACGGTGCTCTACAGCTTCACGGGAAAGCCGGACGGCGAACATCCCAGTTCAGACTTGCTGATCGACAGCGCAGGAAATCTGTATGGCGCGGCGTACGAAGGCGGCGCCAATGGCTATGGAGCGGTTTTCAAGGTGAGCAAACACGGCAAGGAGAGAGTGTTGTACAGCTTCACTCCAGGCAGCGATGGAGAGTATCCGGGGTCAGGCCTGATTCAGGACGCCTCTGGCAACCTGTATGGGACGACCGGCTACGGAGGCGTGTCGGGCAACGGGACTGTATTCAAGATCAGCAAATCGGGCAAGGAGAAGATCCTGCACAGCTTTACGGGGAGCGACGGACAGTATCCGTTTTGCACCCTCCTGATGGATGGATCGGGAAATTTTTACGGCACAACGTCATCGGGAGGTGATTTTGGTTTTGGCACCGTCTTTAGGCTCAGCCATAACGGCAAGGTGAAGTCGCTCCATAGTTTTGCAGATGGAACGGATGGGGCAAATCCTTACTCCGGGCTGGTTCAGGATCAGCAGGGAAATTTCTACGGAACGACTTACTACGGCGGAGCCGGGTGCCAGGGTTACGACTGCGGAACGGTCTTCAAGATCACCGCCAGGGGCAAGGAGACAGTATTGCATGCGTTCGGGCTGTACGACGGGCATTATCCGGACTTTGGAACCCTGGCTTTGAATGCAGCTGGAAATCTCTACGGCACGACCTACGCGGGTGGGCAGGGTGACATGGGCGTTGTATTCAAGGTCAACAGCAACAGCGGGAAGGAAAACATTGTTTATACCTTTACGGGCGGGCCGGATGAAGGGTTTCCCGTGGCTGGCCTTGTTCAAGATGCGTCCGGCAATCTCTACGGCACGACGCTGGGGAATCCTCCGTCGAGCAATGGAACCGTCTTCCGGATCAAGCCATAGAGAGGTGTTCAGGACCGAAGAAATAGTCGTCAAGCGAAGTCAGCGAGATTCAGCAGGAAAGAAAATTGGCCGGGTGCACGTTCCTGTAACTTTCGAGCAGCCGGCCAACTCTGTTGGACTACTGAGGCAGGATCGGGGACTTTTTCCCAGCAAGCCCTCCGCTATCTGGACAGCGCGGCCAGGGCCTCCCGAAACATGATTTCGAAGGAATCCGCCGTATTGTTTCTGGCCACCGCGGCGACCGTCTTCTCCGCCGCAGCCCGCTGGTACCCAAGATTAGTCAACGCGGACATGACATCTTCCTGAACGGCAGTGAGGGTGGGAATTGCCGTTATTGCATCCGCGCCGAGCGGGGGTAGCTTATCTCTCAATTCTAGGATCATCCGCTCGGCGGTTTTCTTGCCGATCCCGGGAATTTTCGTGAGGCGCGCGGCATCATTGCCGCGGATGGCAGCTACCATTTCATCGGCAGGCATTCCACTGAGCACGGTGATGGCGAGCTTTGGCCCAATGCCACTGACCGCAATCAACTTCTCGAAGAGCTGCTTCTCCTCGGGACGCCGAAAGCCGTAGAGGGCCAGCACGTCCTCGCGGACATAAGTGTGGATGTGGAGAAGAATTTCGCTGCCCACCTGTGGCAGCTCGGCAAACGTAGGCACGGTGATGGTCACATCGTAGCCCACACCCCCGGTTTCGACAATCGCCTGATTGGGATATTTCGTCAGCAGCTTTCCGCGCAGATGGGCAATCATGTTTACAACATTGTATCCATAACCAGCCGTGGGTCGCCGGAAGCCACTTCATCGCGATTTGAGCGTCGCTTGAAGGAAAGGAGCTGGATACATGGGATCTCAGAAAAGGGAGCTTTGCCTGCGATTGGGAGTGATCCCAAAATGCTCATAAGCGAGGTGCGTAGCGACCCGTCCGCGCGGGGTGCGATTGAGAAAACCGATTTGAATCAGGAACGGCTCGTAGATCTCCTCGATGGCGTCGGGCTCCTCCGCGAGCGCGGCGGCCAGCGTATTCACACCCACTGGCCCGCCCTGGTACTTTTCAATGATCGTCAGCAACAACTTGCGGTCAACCTCGTCGAATCCATGACGATCCACCTCCAGCATCTGAAGCGCGGCCTGCGCGGTGGGCAGATCGACCTTGCCTGCGCTCCTGACCTGCGCATAGTCCCGCACCCGGCGCAGCAGACGGTTGGCGATCCGCGGCGTGCCGCGTGAGCGGCCGGCAATTTCCAAGGCACCAGCCGTATCGATTTCAACGCCGAGAATCTCGGCCGAGCGTTCGACGATGATGCGCAAATCCTCGTGACTGTAGAACTCCAGTCTCAACACAATGCCGAAGCGCGAGCGCAGAGGTGATGAAAGCAGACCGGCACGAGTGGTTGCGCCGATAAAGGTGAAGGGTTTGACCTCCATGGTGTGGGTGCGCGCCGCCGGCCCCTGGCCGATCATGATGTCCAGTTTGTAGTCCTCAAGGGCGGAGTAGAGGATTTCTTCCAGCGCCGGTTGGAGGCGGTGGACCTCGTCGATGAAGAGCACCTGCTTGTCGCGCAGGTTGGTCAGGATAGCGGTGAGGTCGCCCTTGATTTGCAGCGTGGGGCCGGAGGTCTGCTGGAAGGATACGGCCAACTCATTAGCGATGATCGTAGCCAGCGTGGTCTTGCCGAGACCCGGCGGGCCGTAGAGGAGCACGTGGTCGAGGGCTTCGCCACGCGAGCGGGCGGCTTCAATAGCGACCGCAAGATTTTCCTTAACTTTGGGCTGGCCAATGAATTCGGCCAGGCGCTGCGGCCGCAGCTTAAGCTCAAAAGAGGAATCGCCTTCGACCGGCGCCGCGGAAACCAGGCGCTCACGTTCCTGGGGAATCTTGGGAGTATTTCTGAGCGTGGCCACTGAGGGATGGTACCAGTTCTCGCCCGCCCGGAGCCAGAGTGCAGGCTGGGCCAGACAGGGACTCTCCGCTGCGCCGTTACTCCTCTTCGTCCTTCACCTCGCCGCGCTCCGATTTCGCCTTCTCGATGATCTTCTCCTGAAGCTGACCGGGCACAGTATCGTAATGGTGCATTTCCATATTGAAGCTTCCGCGACCCTGGGTCATGGAGGTGAGATCGACGCCATACGTCAGCATTTCTGCCATAGGCACTTCGGCTTTGACGACGGTATTTCCGGCCTTGTTATCCATGCCCTGGATGCGGCCGCGGCGGCTGTTGAGATCACCCATGATGGAACCGGCAAATTCGTCGGGCACGGTGATTTCCACATTCATAACGGGTTCGAGCAGTGTGGGTTTTGCCACTTCCATGGCTTTCTTGAAGGCAATGCGACCCGCCAACTGAAATGAGAGGTCATTGGAATCGACGTCGTGGTAGGAGCCGTCGTAGAGAATAACCCTGAAATCCACCACCGGATACCCGGCGAGATAGCCACGGGCCGCCGCGTCCCTGATGCCCTTTTCGACGGCAGGGATGAAATTCTTAGGAATGGCGCCGCCAAAAATATCATTTACAAACTCGAACTCCCCGCCGCGAGGCAGAGGCTCCATCTTGATTTTGCAATCGCCATACTGACCGTGCCCGCCGGTTTGCTTCTTGTGACGCCCCTGGACGTCGGCTTTGCCGCGGATGGTCTCGCGGTAGGGGACTTTCGGCGCCTTCAGATTGACTTCCGTGTGGTAACGCTTCCGCATTTTGGAGACGACGACTTCAATATGCTGCTGGCCGGTGCCGGCGATAAGAAATTCCTTGGTTTGCGGATCGCGGAAGAAGCGGAGCATGGCATCTTCTTCCATCAGCTTGTGGATTCCGGGCCCCAGTTTGTCCTCATCGGCGCGGCTCTTAGGCTCGATGGCAAAGGTAATGGCAGGCTCGGGAAGCTTCACCTTGGGGTACTGGATTGGCGCAGCCTTGTCGCCCAGGGTATCGCCGGTCAAGGTGTCCCTGAGCTTGGCGACGGCTCCAATGTCGCCCGCGCGCAACTCGGTGACAGGGACCGCTGTTTTTCCCTGCATGATGGTGATATGGGCCAGTTTCTCCTGGGCGGCACGAGTGAAGTTCTGCACGGCGGCGTCGTTTTTTACGATGCCGGAAAACACCTTGAAATAGGAAATTCTGCCGGCGAAGGGATCCGACACGGTCTTGAAAACATACATCGACACGGGGTCGGAATCGGCCACTCTGCGGCGAGGAGGCTCTCCATTGCCGGACGTAACCTCGCCCTGTACGGTGGCCCGTTCTGTCGCTGCCGGGGCGTAGTCCACGAGGAAATCCATGGCATGATCTGCTCCCACGTTTCCCAGGCCTGAGCCAAACAGTACCGGGAAAATTCTGTCTTCGCGAATTGCTTCGTGCAGCGCCGGAATCAGATGTTCTTCGGGAATGGTGCCCTTGTCGAAAAACTCTTCCATCAGAGCGTCGTTGCCCTCCGCGACCATTTCGACCAGCTTTTCGTGGGCTTGTTTTGCTTGTTCCGCTAGGTTGGGAGGAATATCGGCTTCTTTGCCTTTCCCGTTGCCTCCCAGTTCGTACATGTACGCCTTCATGCGGACCAGGTCTACGACGCCCGAGAAGTTCTTTTCTTTGCCGATGGGAAGTTCCAAAGGGATGACGGTTCGCCCGAAGGCATTGGTCAGCGACTCGAGCACGCGTTCGGCATCGGCGCGTTCGCGATCCATGCGGCTAGCCAGGATCAGGCGGGGAGTGTTGAATTCCTCGCAATAGTTCCACACACGCTGCGTGACCACTTCTACACCCGCGACGCCATCTACTACGACAATGGCGGCATCCACGATGGGGAGGACGAGCTTGGCCTCGTGGACAAACATGCTAAAGCCTGGGGTGTCGATCAAATTGAGCTTCGTCTTTCCCCACTCCGCGTAGGCGAGTGAGGCTGAGATGGACATTTTGCGGGCGATTTCTTCATCGTCATAGTCGGTGGTGGCGGTGCCATCGTCCACTCTGCCGAGCCGCTGGGCAGCTCCCGCCGTGTACAGCATGGCCGACACCAAGGAAGTCTTTCCTGCCTTTCCATGGCCGACCACCGCCACATTCCGAATGTTTGCGCCTTCGTATACTTTCACGGATGACTCCTTCGCCTGGTTGAGGCCGGTAGACGCGCGCCCCTGTGTCCGGCCAGCCCGGGGATGCCGATATTATGCAATCTGCAGATCTCCACCATGGCGGGCCCCGGACAGGACTCAGTAAGAGGGCAGTCTGCAGGCCAACGTCGAGCAACCTGCCAAAACCTAGGATGCTAACACAGCGGAAATTCAAGGCTCAACTGCGAGGCGGTTTCACAAGACGCGACAAGTCGTCCCTGCGGCCATATGGGGTAGGATCGGTGTTCAGCAGGAGCAGCCCCGGATGCGCTTCTCTCATCGTAGGCCATGACTGGGCCATGACTTGTCGCGTGTTTTATGCTGGACCCAAAGTAAGGAGGACGGCCGATGTTCCCTCAGCTTTTTCAATTTGTCGATCTGGGACTGTTGCTGCTCCGTCTCATGATCGCAGTGGTGTTTGTCCCAAGCGGGTGGAGTCACGTGACGAAGTCCGAAGAACGCAGCAAGAGCATCGGCATGAGCAAGGGATTCACGGTATTTCTTGGAGGTGTGGAACTAGCCGCCGGGCTGGGCGTCGCTTTCGGATTGTGCACGCAGCTAGCGGCGATGGGGCTTATCCTGGTCATGTTCGGCGCCATCGAAAAGAAGATTTTCGTCTGGCATATTGGCTTCTGGGGCGAAAAGGCCGAAGGATGGCATTATGACCTGATGCTGCTGGTGATGAGCCTGGTGGTCGTGGTTACGAACGGCGGCCGCTGGGTTTTGTGGAAATAGACAGCCGCCGATATACCCGCAGTTGCCGGCAAACCGCTTTCTCGTTGGTGCGAGCTGAAAGTCACTACAGATGGAGCTACCCACCGTAAGTGCCAGTGGCGGGTTCGTTCTCGCGTGCGAAGCGCTGACGGACTCTGTCTTTGATACTGGATCGAGTCTCTTCGCCGCTAGCCGGCGCGAGCAGCATGCCAACGCCGACGCCGACTCCAACGCCCAGCAGCAGAGCTCCAGCCGTGCCCAGAACGTGATGGTCCTCGCCCCGAATGGCGTCAGCGGCTCGTCCCATGCGATCTGAGACCGTGTCGTACGCATTTCTGGCCCCGTGGCGGAGATCGTCGTAGCGGTCACGGGCCCGGTCGCTCACCAAATCAGCGCCCTCGGACAATCTGTCACGCAGGGAGTCGAGTAGATACACGCCGGTGCCGAGGAGCAGGCTAAGGAGAACATTCTCTTTGCGCAGTCTCATGATTCCTTCCTCCATATATGCTGCTATGAAGATGCGAGAACCAGGACTGGCGTTGGCAGGGGCTTTTGCACAATCCACCTTCTTGTGAGTCTCGGGTGGGAAAGGCGAGGAGCAGGAGCCCTCTTCGGGACCCCTGCTCTCGAAAGGTAGGGTCAATGAGGATGAGGCAACGATACTGCGGTTGGGATAGCGGCACCATCCGAGCAAAACCTGATGCGCGCCAGTTCGATTCTGTAGGGCAAGCGGGAGTAGAGTCCTTCGGTATTTCGCGGGAGGCTAGTGCTTCCTCAGTCTCTTGAGCATTTCGATTCCGTTCTGGTTGTCGGGCTTGAGTTCAATCGACTTCCGATAGTTCAGAATGGCGAGGTCTTTCTGCCCGGCCTTCATGTAGGCCTCGCCGAGGCTATCGTAAGCATTCCAATAATTGGGGTATTCCCGAACCTCGAGCTTGAAAACCTGGAGTGCGTCGTCGGATTTTCCTGCGGAAAGCAAGCGATAAGCTACTCCGAGAAGCGTGTCCTGATCGATGTCATGGGCAGACTTCTTCAACTCTGAATACTCGTCCATTGCGGCGTGCGCGCTTCTGGAACTGGCAATCAGCCAGAGGATCTCAGAGTTGTGTTCGCCGCTCTTGTATTTCCATCCGTATTCTTTGGCGACGCTTTCGGTAAGAAAGCCGGCCAGGGCAAGGCCGTTGTCAGAATTGGCCATAATCGCGACGCCCTGGCCAGTATCGGCCAGCATTATGAGGCTCGCCTGGAACCCCTCGTCAGCGCCATCGTGGCCAAATTCGGCCGGATTGTCACCCTGGCCCAGAAAGAAGCCCAGGCCCACCTGCTCGATTTGGGGCTTGAGCATCTCGCGGGTCATGGCCCAAGTCAGGACTTCGTTTGACTGTCCCCGCCTGGAGAGTGCGGTCTCAATGCCGAACTTGGCAAGATCGGTGGGCGTAGTCCACAGACCGGCTGCGGCCATTTCGGGGTAGATGTGCCACCTGCCGGGAATGACCTTGCCATCGCCGCTGGTTCCCGAGGCAGCCAGGGCAGCTTTGGCCGGGGGCAATGGCTGCTCGAACGTACTGTCGGTCATCCCGGCACGGCTGAGGACAATTTCCTGCATCAGTTGCGGAAAGGGTTTGCCGGTTACCTCCGTCATGAGCAACTGCTCGATGGTGACGCCGCCTCCGGAGTAATTGAACTTCGAGCCGGGAACGGAATCGACACGCACTGGCGCGGTAATCGCCGGTTTTTCACCGTTGAGGACCTGGACCAAGGTCGGGACCGGGGCACCCACCCCGTAACCGGGAAAGCCGTGAACGGTGAGCCCGGCGCTGTGGCTTTGTATACGCCGCAGAGTAACTTTCTGGGCTTTGGTGAACTCGTTGTCTGGAACTTTCCACGATTTCAGCTGCCTGTTGACATCCTCGTCGAGTGACAGCTTCTCGTGCTCGACGAGAAACAACGCACCTGCCGCCGTGACCGGTTTGCTGATCGAACCAGCCTGAAACAGGGTCCTGGTAGTGACAGGCGTGTCCTTACCCACCTCGGTGACCCCATAACCTTTCGCCCATACGATCTTGAAGTGATCGACGACCGCGATGCTCAGTCCCGGGATCTTGTAGAGCTCCATCAATTTTGGAAGGTTCAGTTCGATTGCAGGCTGGTCGCCTCCGAGCGAAATTGGCGGGATGCCGTTCTCGACCCGCTGGATGTGGGCCGCAAGATCCGAGGCGTCAGCAGCCGATTGAGCGAAGGTAGTCTGCGCAGCAACAGAACAGAGCAGAGCGGCGGCAGGGATTAAGAAAAAAGCCGCGGAAACAACCCGGGATGAACGCAGACGCATGGCTCGAAGGATAGAAAGCAGGGGCGAGCGCCATAAGCTCTCGCCCTCCAGGATACTTGGACAACTTTATTGTTTGCCGACGACGAACATGTCGCCATTGTTCAAGGTGTAAACCTTGCCGTCGCGGCCTATGGCGACCGGCGTGTAGGCGGCACCAATGGCCAGTTGCAGGAACATGGCGCCCTTCAGTTTTCCACCCTGCTTGATGACATAGATGTTGCCGTCTTCGCTGTCGGCGTAGACGGTGCCGTTCTTATCGACGGCTGGGGCATTCACACACCATTCTTTGTTGGACGGGCTCTGGAATTGCCACTCGATCTGCAGGTTGGAGTTCAGTTGAGTGATGTAGTAAGGGCCACCCTCGTCGTAATGGTTGTCCTTGGTGATCACGGAGTAGGTGCCATCGTGGCTGTAGACGGCCGGAGTGTCGTCCCAGCCGAAGTCAAACTGGGCAAGATACTGGCCGGTGGAGCTGAACTTGAGCATGTGCCCGCGATCGGTATCGGTGCTCAACACCCCTAGAATGACATTGCCGTCCGGCAGCACCACCGGCGCAGAGGATGAGAGGTCGAAGATGGCGCCGACAATCTGGCCATTATCCACCGTGAGTGACGTTTGCCACTTCGGAGTGAGGTCGGAATTCACGGCCAGCATGTAGGCATCGAGGGGATCAAAGTGAGCCAAGCTGCCGGTGTAGATGGTCTTTCCGTCCGCTGAAACCGCCGGAGCCAGATTGATACCCGGCCGCTGCGAACCGCAACCGGGACAGCTGGCCGGTGCGATCGTCGCGTAGCTGACTTTTTTCATCTTGCCTTCATGGTTTATTTTCACCAGCCACGCCCCGCGAATATCCAGGCTCCATGGGTCGGCGTGATTCATCTCAATCACGTTGTAGTAGACGTTACCGTGAGCGTCGACGGTAAGCGGTGCGGAAACGTAGCGATTCTTGTTGATTTTCTGTCCGAAGGGGTTGAACTGCTTGACCAGGCTGCCATCCGCCTCGTTCACCTGATAGATGGTTCCTCCGGCGCCCGGGACAAATACGAAGCCATTCCACAGCGCCGCGTGAAATACCGGTTCCCAGTCGAACAAGCCGTCTTCGTTCTGGCCGCCGGGGTCGGTGTTGGGTTCAGGCTTCCAGTCGGTGGCAAAATTCCACAACTCCTTCAGAGATCCGTTCTGCCACTGAAAGGCGCGCTCATTCCAAATTTCCTTGTCCCAGGCATTGGGACCGCAGGGATACGGCTGTCCGGAACCGGGCGGGTTGCAGGAAACATACTTCCCGGTTTTATATTCCGTGAGGACAAGATTGCCGTCGACCAGGGGCGCTTGATAGTGGGCCAGAAGCTCGTTCGAGGTCTCCGCCTTTTCCTGATTCACGAACTGGTCAAAGGTAATGTCGGCCAGCTTCTTCTTGGGGCTCTGCCCGACAGCATCGGAAGCCGACTCGTGCAGGAAGGTGCGTCCCCACTGCGCCCAATCGGGCTGGGTCAGAGGAACGGCCTCAGCCGCATGGATCGCGCTCCAGGCTGCCAGCGACAAACCCACATAGAGGCCAAACAGCATAAGTTTGCGCATCATATTTACGTGCTCCTAGGATGGATTGAAGGCGGCTCTTGCTAACGTTGGACGACCCTCATCAGGAATTGTCTGCAGGGAAGACGGTGCGGTCCCGCGTCCGAACCCGCCAGCCGGTGCGCAGTTCGGCCAAAGCGGGCCAATCATACAACGAAATGGCCAGAAACGGCTAATGTTTCCACCAGGCCCGATTGGGGGAGTCTGAGCCACTGGCGGGCGTCGAGGCGAAGCCCCGCCTGGCCAAGCAATTAGCAGCTGCCTTCGGCCTACTGCAACCCGGACTGCGTGAGTTTGACGGCGCAGTAGTTTCCGGCGCCGCAGGGGGCGGAATTACCGGCCGCCGGCGGCCGCAGGGTACCGAAATAGATGCTGGCGGCCTGGGGGTCGGTGGCGATATTGTCCACGATGAATGCGCTTGAACCGCCCCATTCGTTGATCGCGGTTTTGTTGGGTGTTGCCGTATTCGATGTAATCGGACTGGTGATGTTCCATTCCGTCACCAGGTTCGCGCCCGATGTATTGTTGAAGTTGCCTGTTCCGACGAACAGACGGTCAGTCGTGCCGTCAAAGAAGGCCAGGAGAGGCGAACAAACACCCGCTGGATTGGCGGCGCTGTTGATGTTGCGATTATCGGACATGGCGGGCGTGCTGTTCATCAATCCGCTGGGCGACTGGAAAGTCAGGGCGTACAGGCTCGGTTTGGTTGAGGCTCCGACCTGGGCTCCACAGGCGTACAGCGTACCGGCACCCGCGGTGGGACCCGCATTGAAATAAGCGTCGTCAAAGTCGCCGTCCACAATGAACTGTCCAGTAAACGCCGGTCCGATGGCAGCATCAACCTTCGCAGTCAGCGCCAAGTTAATCTGGGACACGATGGTGTTGGTATTGGCGGTATTAGTGCCGGAGAACACGTAGACGAATCCGTTGGTGGTGTCGACGATAGGCGAGAGCACAATGGGGTCTGCGCTCGAAGTGCCGCCCACGGCAATCGAGCCGCCCGCGGTAAAGCTGGATGCTCCCGGAGTATAAGAATAGACGCGGAAACCGTCCGATATGAATACCTGGTTCGTAATCTGGTCGTATACGGGCGAAGTCAATTTCGCATTGGCCTTGACGGTGACGCAATACTGTACGGCGGGTGTTCCCGCGAAAACGCCAGTGATGCGATAGAGCATCCCGTTGTCCGCCCCGATATACGCGACATCGGCACCGTAGTCGATGTAGGGCGATGAATTGCTGTTTCCCGCGCCGGTTCCGCAACCAGCGACTCCACTATTGCTGTAGTTGACAGATGTCAGAGCAGAACCTCCGGTGCCGGGCACGGCGGGATGAGTGGCGTCGGTTCCCTGGCCGGCAACCCACGTCAGCACGTCGAACTTCGCGGAGGTGGAGTTTTCGATAAAAGCGACTTTGGTGCCATCGAGAGAGAGTGTCGGGGAAAGATATGAGGCGGCACTGCCAGCCCGGTAAGACCACATGAAGCTGGGCTGAGTAAAGTCGGTCGTGGGGGGCGTTTGCGGACCGAAGGGACACGAGGAAGAAGCGGTGCCCGTGTACAGGTTGTTGAAAGCCAGAATATTCGCCTGACTCGCCCCCGGCGTGGCACCGATTGTGTAGACCACAAAGTCGTTGGCGCAGCTATAGGTTCCATTAGCGCTGAAACTGTACTTGGCGGGACTTTCGGCGATTGGCATGCCTCCGCTGGGGCCAAGGGACATAGCCCAATCTACGCGGCTGATTTTTCTTGGCAAAGATGGTGGTCGGCGTCCTCCTCCGCGAGGCAGGTAGAGCAAGAAGGCGCTGCGCTGTGCCCAGTTGATCCAACTGCGGGGGTCTTTCCCGGCAGCCGCAGAAACTTCGGCGCGACCGTGGTTGGTGAAGAGTATGTGGCGGCTGCTCCAGTCAACGGGGAATCCGACATGTTGCTGCCTGCGGTCCTGGGCCAGCAAAGAGCCGAGGGCGATTGACACCAAGACTCCAAGCAGGAGACACCAGACCAATCGAGTGCCGATTCGAAAGGACCACGTAGTCACGTACCGTTCAGCCATGTATTTCACTCCGCCGAGCCAAAGAAAAAATGGTGAAAGAAGAGTTCCATGACTATCTTCCCGCACATTTCGGGAAGGATACCCCTTACTTTCGTAACTGGCGCGGACCGCAGGCACTGCCAAGGGTGCAGGAAATCGAGGAGATCCAGCTCAACGGCCGATTTTATTGCGGGCGAGCTTCAGGCAAGGGCTGAATCTGAACCAGCTGACCGGGAGAGACATGGGATCCACGAAGCATGTTCGCCGAAGGGATCCCGGTTCTTTGGAAGGATTTCTCGCAATCGGCGGTGGATGGGCCGCGCATGCTGCCTTCCATGTAGGCCAAGCCCGGGCAACGCGTGCAAGTTCCCACATGGGAACAACCCGAACAAACTGTTAGATCCTTTGCACGAATTGAACGGACTTCCCTCAACTGTGCGGAATGCTGCCAGATTTCAAGAAACGGCTGGTGGCGCACATTTCCGCAAGGCAACGGAAACTGGACACAGGGGAACACATCTCCGTACGGGGATACGTAGCACGCCGTGTGTCCGGCGCTGCAGGGATAGCCTTCCATGATTTCTTCGTCTGGAGGGGGTGGAGGGGCACAGAAGTGCTCTACATCTCCCACCAACTCCTGGTTGTTGAATACCTGCGAGAGCTGCGATCCAGGAATGCGCAGAGCCAAGACCGAGCGCTCTCCGTCCATTTTAGGGGTGATAGTCGGATCGAGCGTGTAGGCAGCGCCAAGTTCCTTCGCCAGAGCCATGACGCCGGAGTGATCACTAAAATTTCTCGTCATGAGGACGTTGGCGATGGTGACTTTGAGGCCCTGAGATTTAAGGAAGCGAATGGCTTGGATCGTCCGGCGCAGAGATCCCGGCAATTTCGTGATGGCGTCGTGGACTTCAGGATGGTGGGAATAGACGCTGATCTGAATCTGCTCTACGCCAAGTTGCCTGAGCCGGCCGGCTTCTTTCTCTCCAATCATGACTCCGTTGGTTTTGACTTTGACGTTGAAGGTCAGGCTCCGCGCCACTTCGACAAGGCGAAAGAAATCGCGCCGCATGAGGACTTCGCCGCCACTAAGGGTGAGGAAGAAAACACCTGCTTCCGCCAACTGGAGGAGGAGGGCTTCGATTTCCACGGTGGTCATCTCGCCGTGATCTTCGTGATCGAGATAACAATGGACGCAGCGCTCGTTGCAGCGGAAAGTCAGGTCGAGATGGACGCTGATGGGAATGCCCAGAGCGAGAGCTTTCCCGTTCATTTCGGCCAACAGGCTCATGGGTTCTCAGACGAGAGCGCACTCGGGCGATCGTGGATAACGAGGATGCCGTGGCGGGAGAGCTCGGTGACAAAGATACTTGCGTCAGACTCCGCCTGGGGCAGGTCGACCTCGAATTTCTGACAGATTTCCCGCCGCACAATGGCGGAGAGTGGAGTTCGTCCATCGGCAGCCTGCCAAATGGCGGTGCCAACCTCGTTGAGCGTGAAGAAGGTGGAGTCGGCGACACTCATGATCATCATTTCTCCACCCAGAAGGCGCGCAGCGATCCGCGAGCTTCGCGCGGGGTAAATCTCAGTCATCGCAATTCTCCGCGGTCAGCGTATTATCTCCCACACTCGAGCATCAGGAGTGAAGATTAAGCGATTCACGGGAACCAGACTGACAAACTCACACGCCGACTGAAAAACCATCTCCACCAGCTCAGAGTCATGGGCGAAGAACAAAATGTTCCGGAGGAGACGCTGCACGGCGTCGGGGGCGCTGATGGGACCGATCCGGTTGCAGGAGCCCTTCTCAAGAAAAAACAGACACTTGATTGGAGCGAAGAGGTTTTCGCCTGATTTCGCCAGCTCGCCGGCGAACGGAGTGCCAAACGCGGTGTAGCGTTTGAAGTTGCGTCGTACGTACGAGACTTCGTCGGTCAGCAGAGTGACGTCAGGGGGGGCGAGACGGGAAATGGTGGTCTTGCCCGCTCCCGAGACCCCGGACAAGAGAAAGGCGTTTCCGTTTCGAATCGTGCTGGCCGCATGAAGGAGAAATCCTCCCTGCCTCGCCAGGATAAGCGTGTGCACGATGCGCAGGACGGAGTCGACGGCGAAGGGGTTGCTTGTTTGCCGGATAAAACCACGGCCGGCGTCCGGGTTCCAGCGGGCATGGAAGTCACCACGTTGCAGCAGCCAGTCCGCGCCATCGCGCCCGACCTGGACGTCATCGTCTGGACCGTCAGAGGTGGAGGGATGGCAGAGTTGAACATCAAACTCGAAGTGAGAAGCGGACTCTGTTCGGACGAATCCCGCATACCGGCTGCGCAGCAACTGGCCGAAGGCGTGATCATCGGTATGCAGCGCGATAGACATGCCTCCAATTTCGATGGAGACGCATTCACTGCCAGCGACGTTCATTCAAACCAATCCCGCCACCGCGAACCAGTTCGCAGCGCCAGGCTGCGAACCAGGTTGCAGTGGCAGAGTATCCGGGCCGAGATGGAACCCAAGAACGTCGGCTGCCCGTTCAGGGGAAGGTGTCGCCGACCATGAATTCGTGACACTCTGCCGACCAACTCCGGCGTCGCCGCCGGCGGATCGTTTTGCGGCATCGAATCGCCTCTCGTGATCCACCGTGGTTGCTCGTTCTCGTCCTGAGTTCTACCGATAAGGCGATGGAGGAGGAATCTGCCTTCTTGAAGAATGAGAACCAGATCGCCCGGAACGAGAGAATCAGGGGCGGCGCTTTCGATGGAGACGAGATCGCCGGGCCAGATGGCGGGCAGCATGCTTGTTCCCCAGACCCGTAACCGCACCGAGGCGCCTCCGCGGAGAACCTGGGCGGCGAGTTCAATCTTGTCGCGGTCGATGGTATCGGTCACAGAATCAGCATTCACCGTCAGGAATTCTTCCGGTTGAAGCGACACTGGAACTCGGTGGGGCTGACCTTGCCGCATGCTAGCGCCATGGTTTCAAAAACCCGCTCGTAGCGGAACGCCGGCTTCTCATAGGGCTTCTTGGACTGGGACTCGCTCTCCTCAGCCTGCACTTCGCCCGGGTTCCCTTTTTTCTCGCTCATGAAGAGTGCCCCGGCGGATGGCATTTTCGGCCGGAGCTGCGCCACAATTACCAGTACTTCACGGAGTTTACATCACGGAAACACCAACCTAGTGGTGCGATTCTTGGTTCCCTGGGGGTGCGCGGGTGCAGCCTTTTGCGATGTATAAGAAACGGCGGCCACCGCCGGCCGACAACGAACCAGGGTAATTCAGCGAACCCTCTAGGAAACAGGGGGTTCCGGTGAGACCATGAGGACACCGCCCACATGCGGCTGGAACCGGCGCCAAACGCAACTCACCGGCCAGACGTGGGTTTATAGATGTGGTGAAAGAAGCAGGAGCACGGGGAGTGGGGCACTCGCCACGGCGCGGTGCTCAAGGGAGTTCATCATGAAGTTTCGGGGCAGTTCGATTCGATTGATCTTGTTCTTTTTCGTTCTTCTGAGTATTACCGTCGTCGGCGGTTGGGGGCAAGATGCGCCGCCGTATGACAATTCTGCGCCGGCTCAGGAGAATACCACGCCGGCTCCAAGTTCGGATAACGCCACACAACCGCAAAACAACGGGACCCTGGACTCGGCTCCGTCTGCCGAGCCGGGTGACGATGGGCAAGAGCGTCCGGCGGAGGGAAATCCCGCGGATGATCCCTCGGGCCGAGTAGGCCGATTGCAATACATGACGGGGTCGGTTTCGGTTCAGCCCCACGGCACTGACGACTGGGTGGAAGGTTCGCTCAATCGTCCGCTTACAAATGCGGACAACATTTGGGCGGATAAGGACTCGCGAGCGGAGATCAATGTCGGGACAGGGACTTTGCGAATCGACGCCGAGAGCAGCCTCACTCTGACCAATGTTGCCAACGACGCTGTGCAGCTAAGTTTGCACCAGGGGACTCTCGACGTACACCTGCGCCACCTGTATAGCGGGGAAGTCTACGAAATCGATACTCCAAATGTCGCGTTCACAGTCAAGACAGCGGGCGACTACCGCCTGGATGTCGATCCTAACGGAGATACAACGTTCATCACCGTGAGACGCGGCGAGGGCGAAGCGACCGGACAAGGCCCTGCCGTCGTGGTGCGGGCCGGCGAGCAAACCAAGTTCAGCGGAGGCACATCCCTGGCGCATGAAACCAAGGATGCGCCGCGTCCGGATGGTTTCGACGAATGGTGCCGCACACGGGACCAGCGCGAAGACAGCTCGGTCGCCCGGAAGCATGTGGCTCCCGGTGTCGTGGGCGCGGAAGACCTGGACGACTACGGTTCCTGGCGCGACACCCCGGACTATGGCGACGTTTGGGTGCCCACGGCGGTGGCGCCTGGCTGGGCTCCCTACACTGCGGGGAACTGGATCTGGGAAGATCCATGGGGATGGACCTGGGTCGATGCGTATCCGTGGGGGTTCGCGCCCTTCCACTATGGCCGATGGGTGTCCTTCGGTAGCTATTGGGGATGGGCGCCTGGCCCCTACTGGGTACGGCCGTGGTATGCGCCAGCGCTTGTCGGTTGGTTCGGCGGGCGGCACTGGGGATTTGGCGTAGGGTTTGGCGGAGGGTTCGGCTGGTGCCCGCTGGGCTTCGGTGAACCATTTTATCCGTGGTATCGAACGAGCCGATTCTACTTCCGGAACGTGAATATTTCGAACACGCACATCACCAATATCACGAGGATTTCCAACAACTACTACAGCCACGGGGTCACGAGCTTCGGAGCACGGCGCGGAGTTTTGCCGCGATATGCCAGCGTCGCGGGCCGCGCCATGTCCCGTGACAATTTCGTCCGAGGACGATCGGTTGCCGGGAACTCCTTCCGGCTGTCGGGCAACGACCTTCGAGGGGCATCAACTCTGGGCAGGCTGAACGCCAGTCCCACGCGGGAAAGCATGCTTGGAGGTGCACGAGGAACACCTGTGGCGAGGCCTTCGTCGGCTGGATTTCCACGGCCGACAGTTACGCGCATGACGCCGCCAGCGCGTTCGTCCAGACCTGCGAACATGCAGGCAGCTTCGGGCGGCCGCCCGGGAAATCCGCGAGGCCCCGGAATCGCATCGAGCCGCAACCTCGAAGGGACCGCGCCAAGGCCATCTGAGAATGCCCGGGGTTCCATGGGAACGAGCGGACCCCGTGGTATGCCCGGGAATCGTAGTGTGCCTAAACCGCCTTATGCGGGCATGCCGCAGCATCAGTCCGGCGCAGCAGGTTCTGTGTCGCGGCCTGCCTCCCGACCTTCAGCGGCGACGAGGAGTGTCCCTCGGCCCCCGGAGAGCGCTTCGCCGGCGGCAGAGAGCGCGCGCAACGCGGCGCCAAACCGGTCGGCTGAGCCGCACTCCTATAGCAGTCCAAACACCGCGCGGAGTGTGCCCCGTCCTTCGGGGCGGGTGCTTCCGGCGCCTCGCCAATACTCCAACGGTGAAGGCCGCGGCGGGTACGCCACGAGAGCCTACGGCGGATACTCGAACAGAATCAGCCCAGGCGGCGGATACCGGGCCTATAGTGAGCGTCCCACCTACGATTCGCCTTACCGGGGACGACCCTATAGCGGCGGGGGCCGGAGTTACTCTGCCCCGTCGCGTGGACCCGCGGGTGGAGGCTCCCGTGGGGGTTCCTTCGGTGGGAGTTCTCACGGAGGCGGAGGTTTTCGGGGTGGGTCGCCGGGCGGGTCGCGTGGCGGCTCCAGCCCTCACGGCAGCATGGGAGGCCATGGAGGCCACGGCCGCTGAGATCGATTCAAAGCCCTTTGAAACAAATGCCACCGGCTGGATCGGTGGCATTTCACTAGGATCGGTAGTTACGCGATGGTTAATTTTTGCGGAGTTTATTCGCGAAGGCAGTCCAGCAGTGAGCGCCGGTCATCACGGACTGGAAGTCAGAGCTTGACAGAAACGGGCTGTTTGCTGGACTCTGGTGAACAAGTGCGGCCTTCAGGATTTTGGACGTCCCCGCCGTCCCCGCCAATCTAGTAATCCAGTTCGAGGATTTTCATGAGGCTCGTCGCCGGTCTAGTGCTTTCTGCCTTCCTTGTCACCCTCCCAACTCAGGCTCAAGTGACCCCGTTTCAACATGTGATCATGATCATCCAGGAGAATCGTAGCCCGGATAATCTGTTCAACGATCCGAATCTGATTGCAGCCGGGGCCGACATCCAGACGTTTGGAGTGAATTCCAGCGGGCAAAAAATCACGCTCCAGCCGGTGGCGCTCGCCAACAATTATGATCTGGGGCACAACCACGCCAATTTCCTGGAAATGTACGACAACGGGAAAATGGATGGCGCTGACAAGGTCGATTGCGTGGCGGTTGGTGGAGCGTGTCCACCCAACCCTCAGTTCAGATATGTAGACAACTCAGACGGAACCATTGAACCCTATTTCCAACTTGCCGAGCAATACAGCTTTGCCAACCGCATGTTTCAGACAAACCAGGGGTCCAGCTTCACGGCGCACCAATTCCTATTTTCCGGCACCTCGGCGATCAGCGAATTCAGCGAGTGGATGGCGGCGGAGAGTCCGAACGGGAACGGAAAAGGGTTTGGAATCGGCTGTACGGCGGCCGCGGCGGAATTTGTGAATCTGATCAATCCTTTGGGTCTGGAGATCGAGACCGCATTTCCATGTTTTGAGCATCCCACGCTGACGGACATGCTCGACGACGCCGGGGTCAGCTGGAAGTACTACTCGCCGTCCGCAAACTCGATGTTTACGGCGCCCAACGCCATTCGTCATATCTGTGCGCCGAGCAACAGCGATTGCACGGGGAAGGACTGGCTGAACGACGTGGTATTGAATCAGGCGCAGGTGTTGACGGACATAGCGAACTGCAACCTCAGCCAAGTGAACTGGGTGATACCGACCCTGCAGGCATCAGACCATCCGGAAGACAATCAGGGATTAGGTCCTTCGTGGGTAGCCTCTATCGTCAACGCCGTGGGAACGAGCACGTGTAATCCAAGCTATTGGTCGAATACAGCCATATTGATCACCTGGGATGATTGGGGAGGGTGGTACGACCACGTTCCTCCTTTCCGCCTTGGGCAGCGCAATCGGTGGGGCGCCGGATTGGTATATGGCTTCCGCGTGCCGCTGGTGGTGGTTTCAGCCTATACGCCGCAGGGATACATCTCGAACGTAACCCACGATTTCGGTAGCTTTCTGAGGTTCGTGGAGTATGTTTTCAGTGGTCCGAACGGACCCCTCGGCCCCATCCCGCCTGGTTTTTATGCCGATGCCTATGCCGATAACTTGTTTGACTTTTTCAACTTCAAGCAAGCGCCAAGGCCATTCAAGGTGATTCCCGCCACCCATGACGCGAGATACTTCATCAATGACACCAGTCCACGGCTCGACCCGGACACAGACTGACGCGAATCTCAATCAGCAGCTGCGAAAAACGGGCTGAGTACGGCGACTGCACCCGCCTGAGAAGTGAAATCTCGCCCTCAAGGTAGTCTCGGAGGTATTCTCTTTCCAGAGCCGTGTGCGGTTTCGCTCTTCGATCGCACACGCTAGAAACGGTTTATGCTGAACGGGAAACGCATAGCGGTGGTCATGCCAGCGTATAACGCCGAAAAGACGCTGGAGGCGACTGTACGCGAGCTGCCGGAGGCGGTCGATATCCGCATCCTCGTGGATGATCGCAGCTCGGACCATACCAGCGAACTGGCGCAACGACTGGGATTGCAAGTCTATGTGCACGACCGCAACTATGGGTACGGGCGAAATCAGCAGACTTGCTATCGTGAGGCCCTGGCGGCTGGAGCTGACGTCATCATCATGCTGCATCCCGACTACCAGTACACGCCGCTGCTGGCGACGGCGATGGCCAGCATGGTAGCGTATGGAGTCTACGATGTAGTTCTAGGTTCCCGGATCATCGGAGGACGGGCGCTCCGCGGCGGCATGCCGCGATACAAATACGTCTCAAACCGGTTCCTGACCGCGTTTGAGAACCTGTTCCTCGGCGTAAAGCTGTCCGAATATCACACGGGTTACCGGGCCTTCAGCCGGGATGTGCTTACGCGGTTGCCCCTGCTCGAGAACTCCGACGATTTCGTCTTTGACAACCAGATTCTGGCGCAGTGCGTGCATTTCGGCTTTCGCATTGGGGAAGTGTCGTGCCCCACAAAGTATTTTGAGGAAGCCTCTTCCATCAATTTTCAGCGCAGCGTTACTTACGGATTGGGAGTAATCGCTACGACGCTGCAATTCGCATTGCAGCACCTCGGCCTGGCGCATTTCCGGATCTTCAGCGACGAGGGGCGCCGCCTGGAGCCGGGATATTCGGCGTACTACGCGGAGCAACGATAGCCCTGATGCCGGCCGGCTTGTAGGGAGAGTTCTGTGGCTTATGCCCTCTGGCTCGGGGCTACCGATCCGTTGCGCCTGCCCGCGGCAGCGCGTAGCATCTAACCAGCATGCCCAGCGGCGCCACGCAAGCGACCAGCCAGCCTCCGAAGCTGGTGCTGAGCGAGATTCTCAGCTTCGCCTACGATACCTTCTGCAGCAACAAAGTGCGCTTCGCCCTGACTGCGCTGGGGATGGTGATCGGGACTGCGTCACTGATCCTGGTGGTCACCATCGGCATGACGGGTAAGCAATATGTCCTGAACCAAATTCAGGGGATTGGCGCCAATCTCATTTACGCGGAATACCAGGGCGGAGACGCACGTAACGTAACGCCTGATCTGCTGACGCTGGACGACATGCTGGCAGTGCTGCGGCAAGTGCCCGGCATCGCGGATGCATCTCCTGTCGTGCCGCTGGACGATCGAGTTCCAGTCGGCGGCGGGAAAGAGCGCGAGATCCGCGTGCTCGGAGTCTTTCCTCAGTATCGTTCCGTGCGCAATTTGGTGGTGCTGTCAGGAAGATTCTTTGACGCCGAAGACGAACAGGCTCACAACAAGGTGGGGGTGATCACGCAGAAGCTGGCGGAGCAGCTATACGGATCGGTAGACGATGCCGTGGGCCAGGTGATGAAGCTGAGCGGGCTGCCCTTCACCATTATCGGAACCTTCAAGGAGCGAGTAAACACCTTCGGTCAGTCGGAGGTGACGGACAACACGATGGTGGTGCCATTTACCGTGAGCCGCTATTTCACGGAGACAGGGTCGGTCAAACAGATCTACTTTTCGGCGGGAGAACCTTCGATGGTAGTGCCGGTCACGGAGCAAATCCACAAGGTGATTCAATCGCGCCACCGGCCCGAATCGGTCTATAACGTTGAAAATCTCACGGAACTGGTGGCCGTCGCGGACCGAACTGCGAATGCCCTGACGGTGGTACTGCTATTGATTGCGACGGTCACGCTTCTGGTCAGCGGCATCGGAATCATGAACATCATGCTGGCGACGGTGAGTTCGCGTATTCGGGAAATTGGGATTCGAAAGGCCCTGGGAGCTACCAATCGGGAAATCCGGTTTCAGTTTCTGTCGGAAGCCGTGCTTATTTCGCTGATCGGCGGCTTTGCCGGTGTGATTCTTGGGCTTGCGATTCCTTTTTCCGTGCGCTTCCTGACGGAGTACCGGCTGCCAGTGTCAGGATTGTCCGCCATCGTAGCCATCGGAGTGTCATCGCTGGTCGGCATTCTTTTCGGAACCGTTCCAGCCACTCGTGCCGCTAAACTCGACCCCGTCGAGAGCCTACGCTACGAGTAGCCGGAGGAGGCATTTCTATAAAATCGAAGCCGGGCTCGCGGCCCGGCTTCAAATCTGCTGTTCAGGATGGTATTGATAGCGGTTACATGACCAATGCCAGGCTCTCCAGTTCCTTCTGCAGGACCGGCATCGAGCAACCAGACATTTCCACGCGCCCAGCGGCATCGATTGCCGCCTGCGGAGAAACTCCGTAGCCCCTGCCCATAAGAAACACCTGTAAGAGTTCGGCGGCCTCCCGGGCATCAACCAAGCCTCCCTGGAGCAAGTCATTTCGCAGGGCAGTCAACTCCGTCACCGAAAATCTTTCACGCATGGCCGTTCACCTCCGACCCTTCTTGACCTTACCCCTTAGACTCCCCGTGATACACCAACGTTGCATGCAATTACAGTGCCGCACGGTAGAAGCCCCACAAAGTTGCTGCAGGGGTAAATGCTCTAAAAGCGTAAACCCCTTTTTCTATGAGAAGTTGCGGGCGGCCATGCGGCTGGGAAAGGGGTCACCGGAGGAGTTGGAGGGGGACCCATGAATAGCAGGGATTGACACAGTGTGTCGTAGTGGGACAAAAATTCGTCGTGGTTATCGAAACCGATCCAGGATGGGACCGATAAGATCCCGCATCAGGCGGGGTCGATGGTGGCGGCGTCGATGAGCAGGACGGGTATGTCATCCTGCACTGGGTAGACCCTTCGGCAGCCGGTGCACTTCAGACTCGAGCCGTCATCCTTGAGAACCAGGGGCTTCTTGCAGGCGGGGCAGACGATGATTTCGAGCAGGTCTTTGGAGAGCATAGCGCTATTTTATCCTTGGTTGCGCAAGAGTTTGCCAACATTACGCACAATTTGCGCATCGTCGAGGGGTAAATCGAATTCTTTGCAAACCCAGATTGACATTCCAGACCGTGCAAAGTAAAGTCACCGCGCGGCTTTTTCTGCAACAAGTCGCCATTTCACTTGCGGGGCAATGCGGATGCTGAAAACGCGCATGCCATGCCGCTTTCAAAGGAAATTACAAAATGGGAGGAAACTACGTGAAGGCGTTGCGAACGTTCGTCATCGCGCTGATGACCTTGTTGGCCGGAGCCGGGGCTGCTCACTCGCAAAAGTGGACGGCGCTGAAACATCAACCAAGTTTTAATGCTGGCGCTATGTTGCTTTTGACGGATGGCCGGGTTCTGGTGCACGCCGAACAGGACAGCCCTTCGGACTGGTACACGCTGACGCCTGACGTCAAGGGCAGCTATCTCAACGGCAAATGGAAGAAGGTCGCTTCCCTGCCCAGCGGGTATGCCCCGCTATATTTCGGGTCAGCGGTGTTGACCGATGGCCGAGTGATGGTAGAAGGTGGCGAATATAACAACGGCGGAGCCACCTGGACGAACCAGGGCGCGATCTACGATCCATTAAAGAACAAATGGAAATCGGTCACGCCGCCGAGCGGATGGAGCTCGATCGGCGACGCTCAGGCTGAGCTGCTGACTGACGGAACCTACATGCAGGCGAACTGCTGCTCTCAGCAGTCGGCATTGCTCAATTCCAAGAATCTGACTTGGACGAGCACCGGTACGGGTAAGTTTGACGTGTTCGATGAAGAAGGGTGGACTTTGCTGCCCGACGGCAACACGCTAACCGTGGATGCCTACGTTTTCAAGAACGACAAGAACGGGAAGAATTACGAGATCTACGACGCCGGCAAGGGGACGTGGTCGGTCCCTGGCACCACCCCGGTGCAGCTGTGGGACTCCTGCGGTTCAAACGAAGAAGGGCCAGATGTACTGCGGCCGGATGGAACGGTTTTTGTCGCCGGGGCGAACACCTGCGGCGCGGGCCACACGGCAATCTATGACTCCAGCACAGGGACGTGGACGGCGGGACCGGATTTCCCCGGCACCTTCGACGTGGCTGACGGCCCTGGCGCTTTGGAGACAAACGGCAAGGTGTTGGTGATGGCGAGCCCGGGTTTCGGCGGGACAGGCGCGCAATTCTTCGAGTGGGATGGGAGCAACCTCACGAAAGTGGTGGGACCGCCCAATGCCAGCACTGATTCGTCGTTCTATGGACACTTCCTCGAGCTGCCAACGGGCGAGCTGATGTTCACCGACTTCAGCGCGGACGTTGAGCTGTTCAAGCCGAAAGGGAAGTTCAAAGGCGCATGGCGGCCGAAAGTCGGGAGCGTGCCTACGACCCTCACCCGTGGCAGCAGCTACAGAGCGGTTGGCAAACAGTTCAACGGCATGTCGCAAGGCGCATTCTACGGGGATGACTACCAGAGCGCGACCAACTATCCTCTCGTTCGCATTACTAACACTGCGAGCGGGCACGTGTTTTATTGCCGGACTCACGACCACAGCAATATGGGCGTTCAGACCGGCAGCCTGCGAGTGTCGACTCACTTCGATGTGCCCTCGGGCATGGAAACCGGCGCCAGCACGTTGGAAGTGGTCACCAATGGAATTCCGTCACTGGGAGTGGCGGTCACAGTTCAGTAAGCCTGGAGCGCCTCCCCAGAGTACGGTGGAGCGCCGAACGGCCCGTTCTGGGTAGTGGGGAAGTTCCCCACTACCCTTTTTCTGTTCTACGGCAAGGGCTGGGGTATCGATATCCGGGCAGGAATGCGGTCCAGAATCGGCGAATTAGGGAGTTGAAAAACGGGCTCGCCGCAGGCGAGCCCGGGTGAGTGCAGACTCCGGTGCGCGATCACCTATGCGGTTTTTCCTGGGGTGGCCGGTTCTCCTTTTCCGGAGGCCGATTCTCTCTCTCCGGAGCCTGCTTTTCGGCGGGCCGACTCTCTCTCTCCGGAGCAGCTGGCTTTTGCGCACGCGGTTCGGCCTGCCGATGGGGATTTTCCGCGCGTGGGCTGTTCATCGGACGCGCATTATTTTCCGGTTTGGGCGTGTTGTTCGAACGAGGCGTATTTTCCGGCCGCGGCGTTTCCGCACGCGGGTTACTGGGATGCTCGCGATTTTCCGGCTTGGGAGCCGTCCCGGCTCGCGGAGTATTCTCCCGATTGCCTGCGTTCGGCGGCTTGGGCACGTTGCGCTCGCCGGCTTCCGGACGAGAAGTATTCCTCTCGCCTCCGCGATTCTCGGGATGGTTGTCCCGGGCTGCGGGGTTGTTAGGACGCTCTGCCTCGCCCTTGGCGGGAGGATGGTAGGCAGCCCCAGCCGCTTTTGCCGCCACGACGTGTCCCCGGAAATCCGCCGGTTTCACTGTAGCCGCGACCGCGGGCTTGCCATGGTTTACGGAGGCGAGCAACTCGCGATTCTTGGAGGCGGTTTCCCTATGTTCTACCTGCTGAGGAGTAGGGTCGATGTGGCGTTCGCGCCCCACGGATTCCTCCGCTGCCGTTGGCCGGCGGGTAATTCCACCCGCGCCTCCGTTATAGCTGACGCGGTTGATAGTGACGTTGTTGATCACGGTCTTGTTGTAAACGTTATGGACATTGGTGACGTTTACGTTGTTAACGGTGCGGTTGTAATAGAAGTGATTCGACCGCCAATACCCGCCCTCGTAGCCAGCGCCGGTATATCCGAAGCCGTAGGCGACGCCGCCGTAAAAGCCTACGTGAGGACCCCAATAGCCCGCGTGAAACACGAAAACATTTGATTCCCACCCCCAATAACCTGGGGTCCACAGCAATCCGACCGTGGGCGGTTCGACCCATGTGCCCGGGATCCAGTAGTAGCCGTCAGGACCATAGCCCCAATACCCCGGGGTCCAAATGTATCCCTCACCAGGGCAGGGAGGTTGCTCATAGACGGGCAAAGCCGGCGGGGCGAAACCCACCGAGATGAAAACACCTGCCTGCGATGCGACCTGAAGGGCGCAGATCGCGATGGCTAACAATAAAATCCGAGTTGCGATACGCATTCGATTTTCCTCTGGCCTGAGTCTCCTTCGCTTCCCCGATGTTGCTTTCCTGCTGCGGGTTGCGTGGATGACAGACCATCACTCTCCACTCAGAACCGATGTTCTGATCTCAGACTCTCTTAACATACAAACGCAGGGCCTAGGAATATGTTGCGTGGCACCCAGGTTGCCTCCGGAGAACACTGATTCTAGGACACAATACACAAGATCGGGGAGTAGGGAGTGGAGTTCACTGGAGACGAGACACCCGAAGGGTCAGAGTCTTTCGGTCAAGAGCTCGGGTTCTTCGCCATCCCGCGGAAGGATGAGCTTCTTGCCGCAATGGTTTTGCGACTTGAGGAACTGCGGACAGTGTTGCCGTTGCCTGAAGCCGATGCGGTGGGCAGGGAGGCGGCCGAGTGCGTGCCCTGGTACTTGCCGCGGGCAATCATAAGCTTTTCTAGGTCCTCTTCTCCCAGGGGCTGTTGACGCCCAAGCAGATGAGTGACGAGAGCGATTTGAGCGAAATGCTCAACGGTTTCCATCTTCATGTAGGCGTGATGCAGAGTGTCGCCGTAGGCGACAACACCGTGATTGGACATCAAAATGGCGTCGTATTGGGAGACCAGGGGCTCGAGGGTCTGCGATAGCTCAGGGGTTCCTGGAGTTCCGTATCTTGCCAACGGAATCGAGCCCAGGCCGATCACGACCTCACACACCAAAGGCTGACTGAGAGCGAGTCCCGCTGCGGCAAAACCAGTCGCGGTGGGAGGGTGGGCATGCACAATGGCGCGGACATCGGGCCGGAGCTTGTAGATCAGCAGGTGCATGCCGATTTCACTCGATGCACTGTGGCGTCCGGAGAGATGGCGACCCTCCATGTCCACGGTTACCAAGTCGGAGGCCAACAACATCCCCTTGCTCATAGCGGTGGGGGTCGCGAGGACCTGACGCTCGTCGAGGCGCACGGATAGGTTGCCGTCCATGGCGGCGACGTAGCCGCGCTGGTGCAGCATCCCGCCAAAAAAGACAATATCGCGGCGATGTCGTCGTTCGCTGGGCATGAGGTTCAAAGGCAATCCGGGGGACGGACCCAAGCTAGACGCGTATGGTAACTCAGGCAGTTGTCGGAAGACAATCGGTATGTTTACCTACAGCCAGACCGAAGGGACATACCGAAATCTATAATGCGAGGCGTGCTGGTTTCGGAATTCAATTTCGACCTGCCGTCAAGATTGATCGCACAGGAGCCGCTCCGCGATCGGGCAGGTTCCCGCCTCCTGCATCTTGATCGCGCCTCCGGCAAGGTTAAGGATCGTTGCTTTCGCGACCTTCCTGAACTGCTGAGAGCCGACGACCTGCTGGTCTTCAACAATACGCGTGTTTTCCCCGCACGGCTCTACGGCCGAAGAAGCGGCGAGAGCGCGCATGCCCTGAGCTTGCGAAATCCCGCTTCACGGGGCTTCTTGAAAGGGCGGGTCGAGGTATTGCTTACGCGGCCTCTGTCGACAAACCAGAACGAATGGGAATGTCTGGTCCGGCCGGGGCGGAAAATTGGCGTTGGAGAAAAGCTGTTCTTTGGGGAGCAGGACGAGCTGCGGGCAGAGGTAGTCGGAAGAGGAAGTTACGGCCAGCGGAGGATACGCTTTCACGCTGTGGCAGACTTCTTCGGGGTTGTGGAGCGTGTGGGGCACGTGCCCTTGCCTCCCTATATCGATCGCCCAGACGTCCCCGGCGACCGCGATCGCTATCAGACGGTTTATGCCCGGGAGCGCGGCTCCGTGGCCGCTCCGACGGCAGGTCTGCACTTTTCCCTGGAGACTTTCGACCGCATACGGAAGCGCGGCATTGAGACCGCCGAAGTCACGCTGCACGTTGGCCTGGGAACGTTTCAACCGGTGCGGGTTGAGCGGGTGGAAGAACATTGTCTGCATGGCGAGTCGTACACGATCTCTCCGCAGGCTGCGGCGCAGATCAACCGGGCGCTGAAAGCGGGGCGGCGAATCGTGGCTGTGGGAACGACCACGGTACGAACGCTCGAAGACTCTGCCAGACTTGCGGGCGAATCAAGGGTGCAGGAGGGAAGAGCCGAAGCTCACTTGTTCATTTATCCCGGGTATGAGTTTCGCGTGGCAGGAGCTTTACTCACAAATTTTCATCTGCCGCAGTCCACGCTGCTGATGCTGGTTTGCGCATTCAGCGGGACGCGGCAAGTGCTGGATGCATATGCGCACGCGGTGGTGGAGGAATATCGGTTTTATTCTTACGGGGACTGCATGTTCGTGGAATAAGGCCGGCAGTCACGCAGTGCCCTGAGAGCTCGACG